>ENA-OQOA01000025-OQOA01000025.1-human-gut-metagenome-genome-assembly--contig:-NODE-25-length-86774-cov-8.973398_pt1 | contig 86774 bp, 69 predicted proteins | sample MGYA00242633_ERZ504888 | MGnify/ENA primary metagenome ERZ504888 (study PRJEB26092, sample SAMD00036372) | human gut metagenome | host: Homo sapiens | study: EMG produced TPA metagenomics assembly of...
CGTAGACCCGAAGTTGCCGGATATGCTCCGCAAAAAGAGTGAGATCGGCAAGACTTCCATCAGCAAGCGTAAAAACATTTCTGCTACGATGATGCGTGATGTAAAAGCGATGCTCCGAGAGTATTTCGACATTATGGATGTGCCGGATGATGAAGATGGTCTGATTCGCTTTGTGACGGAGAAGTTTACCGAGCAGCGTGATTACTATGCTTCTTTGGATGCTTGTTATGACGGACATAAATACCCGGATCGTGCATTAGTGCAGGAAGCTATTCATCTGATGGATGATGTTCTTTCTCAGAAGAAAGACAATATTGCCCTGATTGAGCGTGTGCTGAAAAAAGAGGATGCTCTTTTCAACAATAAAGAAGCCATGAGCAACGGCATTGAAAACTTCTTCAAAACCCAGGTAACAGTATTCGACCAGGCAGTGCAGTTTGAAAAATCTCTGCATGATGACCTTGACCGGATTGCAGAAAATGAGGAAGCACATAAGGCACTGAATACTATTCGATTGATTACGATGGTTCAGACCGGAAGCAAGTTCAACTATAACCGGATTCGTGAACTGAATCCGTTGATGGATACGGTTCGCACCGCCCATGACAAGATGCTGGAAGAAAAACGTGCTGAGGTTCTGGAAACGGTTCGTCAGTGTATGGAAGCGACCCATACTGCTGCAAACGGCGATTCCAAGGCATCCCATCTGATTGAAAAATCGGATCGGTATTTCAGTCAGTGCAAGGAGAAAATCGCAGAATTAAAGAGCCTTGCCCTTCTGGATGCTATGTTCTTGCCGATGTGCCAGTACAAGGATGATACTATCAGCAATATCGAGTCAGTTCTGGCTCCGCCTGCACCGAAGCCGCAGGTACAGCCGACACAGCCAGGAAAAGAAACTGCTCCGGCAAAGAAAAAGGTTGTCCGTGCTTATAACCGACAGGTTGTATTCCAGGCAAAGACCTTACAAACGGATGAAGACATTGATGATTATGTAGAGAAGATTCGTTCTCAGCTGAAGCAACTCTTGAAAAATTGCGATGAGATCAAGCTGAACTAACGAGGAGAGACGAGTATGGATAAGAATGCGATTAAAAAATTTGCTGTCTGGGCAAGAACAGAGCTGATCGCCCGTGTTTCCCTAAAAGGCGTGGAATACGGTATCACAGAGGATAATATCGAGGCCGCCAATGCGGACAGCGTTGGCGGCAAAGTCCTCACTGCTGATGAAAAGAACAACGTCAGGCTTTGATTGCCGAGATTAACGATAAAGGCTATAAGCAGGTCATGGAGGAGGTTGCTTACACTTGGTTCAATCGCTTCTCTGCTCTGCGATTTATGGAAGTCAACGGCTATCTTCCTTCCCATGTGCGTGTATTCACGGACGAGGAAAACAACTTTAAGCCGCAGATTATAACCGAAGCAATTCATCTGGATTTGGATGGATTGGATATGGAAAAAGTCTATGAGCTAAAAGATGCCGAAAAAACCGAAGAACTGTATAAATATCTGCTGATCGTGCAGTGCAACGCTCTGAATAAGATTTTGCCGGGAATGTTCCAGAAGATTGCGGATTACACCGAGCTTCTTCTGCCGGACAATCTGCTCCGTGAAGGCAGTGTCATTCAGCAGATGATCGAGCTGATACCGGAGGATGACTGGAAAGATGCTGTCCAGATCATCGGCTGGTTGTATCAGTATTATAACAGTGAGAAAAAGGATGACGTTTTCGCAGCACTGAAAAAGAATGTGAAAATCACAAAAGAAAACATCCCTGCAGCAACCCAGCTTTTCACACCGGACTGGATTGTTCGCTACATGGTAGAAAACAGCCTTGGTCGTTTGTGGCTGGAGGGACACCCGGAGGCATCAGAGCAGCTTCTTCCGACAGAGGAAGAACAGTCTGCTTATGCTGCCGGAAACCGTGACCCAGAAGATGCCAAATGGCACTACTATCTGGAAGAAGCCGAGCAGGAGCCGGAAGTACAGGCACAGCTGGCTGAAATCCGTAAGGAATATGCCGCACTGACACCGGACCAGCTGAAAGTCATTGACCCATGCTCCGGTTCCGGTCATATTCTTGCGTATATGTTTGATGTGCTGATGAAGATTTATGAATCTTATGGCTACACCACCCGTGAAGCGGTGGCAAGTATTGTAGAAAATAATCTTTATGGGCTGGATATTGATGATCGTGCGGCTCAGTTGGCTTATTTTGCGGTAATGATGAAAGCCCGTCAGTATGATCGCCGTTTTTTTAGTCGTGGCATTCAGCCCCATGTATATGCTATTGTGGAGAGTAATCATGTAGATAAATTCGTTTTGGATTATTTCTGCAATGGAGATATGAAGCTCACAGCGGCTATGGATACCATTATCAGTGAACTGCATGATGCAAAGGAATATGGTTCGATTTTGACTGTAACACAGCAGGATTGGTTTACTTTGTATAACCGCTTTGATGAGATTATAGAAGATATAAACCTATCCCGTGAGATGGCATTGAGAGAATTGTTGCCGTTGGTACAAGTGGCTGAAACGCTAGCACAGGCATATGATACGGTTGTGACGAATCCGCCATATATGGGATCTAATAATATGGGGGAAAAATTAAATGGTTATGTGAAAAATAACTATCCAGATACCAAATCAGATATGAGCACGGTATGCATGGAAAAAACGTTAAAAATGTGTAATTCAAATGGCATGATGGCGATGATAAATATACCGGTATGGATGTTTTTGACTAGCTATGAGAAATTGCGTAGAAAGATGATTTCCGAAAATACTTTTTTGAATATGTTACATTTAGGAAGGGGAGTATTTGGATCTGATTTTGGAACTACTGCATTTGTTATTTGTAAAAGATATTTAAGAAATCATATTGGAAATTATAGAAGACTTTTTAATAAGTCAGTTGAAGTTGTAACTGTTGAAACAAAAGAAAAATGGTTTTTCGAAATGAAAGGTAGATATACTGCCGATCAAAATGATTATATAAAAATTCCAGGAGTGCCAATAGCATATTGGGCAAGTAAAAGTATATATGCTGCATATGAGTATTCTCCACTTGGTGATACGGTTGTTCCGAGGCATGGGTTAGCTACATCGGATAATAATCGGTTTTTGAAATTATGGTTTGAGATAAATTTTAAAAAAGAGAGTCTTATCAAGAAATGTGATTTTACGAAAAAATGGTTCCCCATGAATAAAGGTGGAGCATATAGAAAATGGTACGGAAATCTTGAGTGGGTAATAAACTACGAAAATGATGGAGAGGAAATAAAAAATTTGCAATTGAATTATACAAGTGTTCTTCAAGGACAATACAAAATACGCAATTTTATTTTAAGAAAGCAATAACATGGTCGGCGCTCACCAGTGGAGCTTTGTCGTTTAGATGGTCAGATGAAGGGGCAATTTTTGGATCTGGAGCACATTGCGCTTTTGCAGACGAGAAAATTCTTTTATATGCATTAGGATTAATGAACAGTAAAGTGAATACGGCTTTTTTAAATATTGTCTCTGCGACAATGAATAAAAATGTTGATGATATTCGTGCAACTCCGTTTATTGCACCAGAGGACAAAATACAAGTTGTAGATATGCTCGTTAAAAATTGTATAAAGATTTCTAGAGAAGATTGGGATTCCTTTGAACTGTCATGGGATTTCAAAAAGCATCCTTTGATTCAAAATATTGATACTATTGAAAAGGCTTATGAATGCTGGAAACGAGAGTGTGATAGACGTTTTTTCGAACTTAAAGAGAATGAAGAGAAAATCAACAAAGAATTTATAGAAATTTACAATCTGCAGGATGAATTAGTGCCAAATATTGAAAATTATGAAGTTTCTGTAAGACGTGCGGATTTAAAACGTGATATATGTTCTTTTATTTCATATGCTGTCGGCTGTATGTTTGGAAGATATTCTTTAGATGCTGATGGACTAATTTATGCTGGTGGTGAGTGGGATAATAGTAAATATGTTTCTTTTGCGGTAAACAAGAATAATATTATTCCAATTGGTGATGATGAATATTTTGAGAATGATATAGTTAGTCTGTTTGTAGAGTTTGTGAAAACAGTTTATGGGCAAAATACATTAGATGAAAACTTGAAATTTATTGCTAATGCTCTTGGAGGAAAAGGCCAGCCTAAAGACATTATTCGTAATTATTTTTTGAATGATTTCTTTAGTTATCATTGCTCTATGTGCTCATCCTCATCATCAGGAAAACGCCCGATTTACTGGCTGTTTGACAGTGGCAAGAAGAACGGTTTTAAGGCTCTGATTTATATGCACCGCTATCAGCCGGACACCATTGCCCGTATCCGTACCGATTATGTGCATGAACAGCAGGCTCGTTATCGCACTGCTATTGCTGATTTGGAACAGCGTATTGCCAGTGCTTCCACTGGTGAGCGTGTGAAGCTGAATAAAAAGCTGATCACCTTGCAGGCACAGGATACTGAAATCAGAATCTATGAGGAAAAGATTCATCACCTTGCCGACCAGATGATTTCTATTGATCTGGACGATGGCGTGAAGAAAAATTATGCAATTTTCCAGGATGTTTTGGCTAAAATAAAGTAAAGGAGAGAGGTTTTATGAAAGAAAAATTTAATTTTCAAGTAGAAGGGGTGCCATTAATTAAATTTCAAGATGCGGAAAAGATTAAAAAGTTACAATCAGGAAAAATCTATGCAAAAACACTTGGATATTATCGTAAAAGAGAAGAAGAAACGGGTGATTGTGAAGTTGGAGACAAGTATGAGGGTATGATGAATTTAAATAATGCGTTTATTTATTCTCCAGATGAGAACAAAATAGTTTCAGCTAATGATAAATTATTTAAGACATCAGAATCAGATGATTTTGTTTTCTGCATGTTTGGTATAGACCCTAATTTAGAAAAATTTAAATTTACAGATAAGCAAAAAGAAAAATGCTTTCATTTGGCGATACTGCATTGATTGTTTTAAATCGTGCCGAATTTATTCACAGAGTAAAGGTAGGGGCAGAGAAAGCTGGATATAAAATTCATTTCGATCAGGTTAAATATTATGATCCTAGTATTGATGGCGGAAATAAGTACATTTCATTAGTTGATGGAATGTGGAATATTGCGTTCTGGAAACGTGATTCCTACGCATATCAGCAGGAAGTGAGATTTTTATTTTCGCCTGGAGATGAAAATAAAGATCACATTGAATTAGATATTGGAGATATTAGTGATATCACAGCAATTGTTTCTGCTAAATCCGTATTATCAGCAATTGTAAAAAAGACTTCTTTAGAGAAAAAAAGTGATTACAAATAATTAGACAACGGAAGTTATACATTAATCGAGAGCGAGGTGTTATGATGACCATAGAAGAAATTCTTGCAGGGGAATCAAAGAATGTAGAGTTTAAAGAGAACCTGCCGGAGAAAAGCATCAAATATATGAAATCTGTGGTTGCCTTTGCAAATGGAACCGGAGGAAAAATCATTTTCGGAATTGCCGATAAAACCAGAGAGGTTGTCGGCTTTGACAAGGAAGATGTGTTCAAGAAAATGGATGCCATTGCAAATGCTGTATCAGACAGCTGTGAACCGGCAATCATTCCGGATATTACCTTACAGACGGTTGATGGTAAGACTGTCATTGTGGTAGAGGTTTCTGAGGGTAGACAGCGCCCCTATTATATCAAAGCTCTTGGCAGAGATGGCGGTGTATATGTCCGTGTTGCTGGAACTACCCGCCTTGCCGACGAGTATATGATAAAAGAATTGTTGTTTGAGGGCAGTAACCGCTACTATGATCAGGCTTTATGTACTGGGTTAAATGTTACAGATGAAGATATTGATACCCTTTGCAAAGCTATGAAAGAGCAGGCTGTCAGAAATGCTCGGACAGAGGAACAGAAAGCATCGATTAAAGATGTAGGCAGACAGCAGTTGCGTTCCTGGGGAATTTTAATCGAGCGTGATGGAAAAGATTATCCATCCAACGCATTTGCAATTTTGACAGGCAACGGAGGCCTTCATGTTGCAACGCAATGTGGTGTGTTCAAAGGTACAACGAAAGCGGTATTTGTTGATCGTAGAGAATATACCGGTCCGCTTTGGGAGCAGATAGATGAAGCATTTCAGTTTGTTCTGAGAAATATTCATCTGGGTGCTACCATTGTGGGAATTTATCGGCAGGATATTTATGAGATTCCACCGGATGCCATTCGTGAGTTGATTATCAATGCTATGGTGCATCGTAGTTATCTGGATCATGGTACAATACAGGTTGCGGTATATGACAACCGATTAGAAATCACTTCTCCAGGAAAGCTGCCAATGGGACAAACGATGGAACGTATGAAAGAAGGCTATTCCAAAATCAGAAATGAAGCCCTTGCCCATGCGTTTGCTTACATGAATCTGATTGAGCATTGGGGAAGCGGTATTCCGAGAATTATTGATAAAGTGAAAGCTGCCGGACTTCGGGAGCCGGAGTTTATTGGTGGCGAAGTGGATTTGCGTATCAATATTTATCGAGGTCAGGTTGACGGCACTGTTGACCTCAATGACCTCAATAACGCCATTAAAGTGCCGGATACTATTGATAAAATGCCAGATAGTGGCAATGAAGTGCCGGATAAAACAGAAACAGTGCCAGATACGACAGAGAAAATGCCGGATAGTGAACAGGAACAACAAATCTATAAATATGTATTGGAAAATGGCTCTATTACTACTGCTGAAACAGTAGAGATTTTAGATGTAAAACATCGTAGAGCCAGAGCTGTCTTGCTGAATATGGTTAAGGATGGTTATTTGAGAAAAGAGGGTGCGGCACGAAGCACTATTTATGTAAAAAATACGGAAGGGAAATAATGCAGCATGGATACAGACAAAATAATACAAGATTTAAATCGCAGGTTTGCTGCACCTCTGCCTGAGTTTTATCAGCGTCGTATCATTTTCTGGTATGATGAAGATAAGGAATTTGAGGATAAACTGGATGAAGTGGTTTTGGAAAATGCAAAGGTGATTGCGCTGACAGGAAATAATGCGTTTTCTGTAAAAAAACTGCTTTCAGTAGATGATTTGACCACAAATTATCTGGTTTACAGTCCGTGTGTCTATAACTGCCCTGATGATAACTGGCTTCTGGATGTAGAGCTTTACAGTGAAGAGTTTCGGGCAGATCTGATTTCTATCTGGATGGATGAGATGGGACTTATATCAAATCCGGCAATGAGGAAACAGGTTAAAAACTATCGTACTTATTTTAATGCGAAAGACCGTCGTTTGAAAGTTAGCACGCAGAATAAAGTTCCGGAAACACCGGCACAGTTACACATGGCTGTCATGGCGGCAATCTGTGGATTGAAAGATGCACAGCCTAATATGATTCTCCGTAGTGTGTTCCAGGCGGGACTGGATTTGAATAATAATACGGTTTATCAGGATTTTGTAAAATATCATGCAGACGCAGCATTTTGGGCGATGGTTCGTCAGGGATGCGGATTTGTGGAGGAGGAACCAGACCTTGGGCGATTGGCAATTCATCTACTTTTAACCGCGGCGACCCGTACCATGCGGCAGGAATATCTTGCCGGACTGGACGGTTTTATTTCCATGCCACATCAGGCATATTGTTATGATTTTATTTCAGAATGGCTTCATAGTGACAACATTCCGCAATTATATGATGTGGCACGTTATGTTGAGGATGAAGCTTGTCTGTATCAGCGTTTTGAAAAGCTGACAGTAGAAGATTTGGTAGGAACAGAGTGCTTTCCGTGTATTAACGAAGTAATTCTGACAAAGCTAATGACAGAGATTAGTGACCATATTATTGATGTGGATACCATTACGAATACCGTTGAAAAACGTAGAACTTGTGTATGGTATGAGCCATTTGAGAATTTTTATGACGGTATCTTACAAGTGGCGAATATGCAAAGTTTCTTGAAGGAACATTCTGCCGGATTCCATACCGCAGAAGCGAAAAGTATCTGGAAAGAATATACTGAGAGTTACTATCAGATGGACACTTATTACCGTTTGTTCCATCTTAGTTTTCAAAAGAGTTTGGAGACTTCCAATATTCTGCTGGATGATTTGTTCAAGCATGTTGTCGATAAGGTGGAAGGACTTTATACGCACTGGTTCTTAGGTGAGTTGGGCAACAACTGGTCGGATGTATGTGCGGATGAACTGGCAACTTACGGTAAAGTTCTGGAAGTACCGCAACAGGAGGATTTTTACCGTTCCCGTATCCAAACCTCGGATACGAAAGTATTTGTAATTATCTCAGATGCCATGCGTTATGAAGTGGCGGCTACGATGGCAGATCAGCTTCAGCGAGAAACGCAAAGTAAGGTTTCTATCAGCAGTATGCAGAGCATCTTTCCTTCTACTACAAAGTTTGGTATGGCAGCTTTGTTGCCGCACAAAGAACTGACAGTAGAGGTTCGGAACGATATTTTGACGGTTTTGGCAGATGGACAGTCTACGGCAAGTACTTATAGGGATAAGGTTCTGAAAACAGAAGATTCGGCAAGCGTGGCTTTAAAGTATAATGACATCATTGCTATGAAACGAGCGGAAAGAAGTGCTTTGGTGAAAGGGATGGATGTGGTCTATATTTACCACGATACCATAGATGAAGCCAGCCACACTTCGGATACTGCTGTTTTTGCTGCCTGTGACAAGGCGATTTCAGAATTGAAGAATCTTGTGCGTATTATCGTAAATGAATTTGGCGGAACAAATATTCTAATTACAGCAGATCATGGATTTCTTTATACATACAGTCCTTTGAAGGAAGAGGACAAAGTAGATAAAAGAGGTTTTTTTGATGTGGATGTAACAAACCCTGACATTACAAAAAAAGAAAGCATCAAGCGATGTGTGGAGTATGGCAGAAGATATGCAATTATGCAGAAGGGTGTGCAACCAGATTACTTGATGCCTGTAAAATTCTTGGGCGGAAATACGGAATTCGATGGATTTGCACCGAGAGAAAGTATTCGTATCAAAATGAATGGCGGCGGTATGAATTTTGTGCATGGTGGTATCAGTTTACAGGAAATGGTTGTTCCGGTGATTGAGTATCATTATCTCCGCAATGATTCTATGGAATATAGGCGAAATAAGCAGAAATATGATACCAAGCCGGTAACGGTCAATTTACTGTCCGCAAACCGTAAGATCAGCAATATGATTTTTTCGTTGAACTTCTATCAAAAAGATGCGGTCAGTACAAACCGTGAAGCTGCAACCTATCAGGTTTACTTTACAGATGAGGACGGCAAGCAGATTAGTGATATTCAGAAGATTATTGCAGATAAGACCAGCGATAATGGTGCAGAAAGAACTTTCCGTTGTCAGTTTAATTTGAAATCTCTGAAATACAGCAATACAGCTACTTATTATCTGGTAATTGCAGATGAACAGGGATTACAGATGCCACAGCGGGAGCCATTCCAGATTGACATCGCCTTTGCGGTGGACGAGTTTGATTTTTTTAGTTAATGCCGCAGGAGGAGAGAAAGATGGAGCAATTTACAGAGGGTGAAAGTACCCGTGAAGAAATAAAGAACAAGCTCCGTCAGAACTTTGACGGTAAGATTGTTCGGAAAGACCTGACAAAGAAAATTAAAGAAGGGGCGAATGTCCCAGTGTATGTTCTTGAGTTCTTGTTGGGACAGTATTGCAGTTCAGATGATGAGACTGTTATAGAGAAAGGCGTACAGAATGTGAAGCGTATTCTTGCTGACAACTTTGTACGCCCGGATGAATCACAGAAGATTCTGTCTCAGTTGCGTAAAAAAGGTAGTCACACGATCATTGATATGGTGACTGTTCGACTGGATATGAAAAAAGATTGCTTTTTTGCAGAGTTTTCTAATTTGGGCGTTGGTAATGTACCAATTGCCGACGAATATCCGGAAAAATTTGATCGCCTGCTCTGCGGCGGTATCTGGTGTATTGTTCAGCTGGATTATGAGGTTGAAGGCGACAATAATTTTGGTATTGAGGACATTGATGGAAATCCACTTCGTTCCAAACAGAAAAAGCAGAAAGATATTTCACCAATCAGTATCCGTAAGCTGACACCGATCCAGATGCCACACATTGATATTGATGAACTGAAGCAGGGACGAAAGGCTTTTACGAAAGATGAATGGCTGGATATTCTTCTTCGTTCTATCGGCATGGAGCCAGATGAATTTACATATCGTGAGAAATGGCTGCTCCTGACCCGTATGATTCCATTAGTTGAAAACAACTTTAATCTTTGTGAACTGGGACCAAGAAGTACTGGTAAATCTCATCTTTACAAAGAGATTTCACCAAACAGTATTTTGATTTCCGGTGGACAGACGACGGTTGCAAACCTGTTTTACAATATGGGACGCAAAACGGTCGGACTGGTCGGCTTATGGGACTGTGTAGCCTTTGATGAAGTGGCAGGTATCAAGTTTAAAGATAAAGATGGCATTCAGATTATGAAGGATTACATGGCATCCGGCTCTTTTGCCCGTGGCAAAGAAGAAAAAGCTGCTACTGCGTCCATGGTATTTGTGGGAAATATCAATCAGAGTGTGGACGTGCTGTTGAAAACATCCAGTCTGTTTGCACCTTTCCCGCAGGAAATGGGAACAGATACAGCATTTCTTGATCGTATGCACTGTTATCTTCCAGGATGGGAGATACCGAAGTTCAGACCGGAGCATTTTACCGATGATTACGGTTTTATCAGTGACTATTTGGCAGAGTTCATCCGAGAGCTTCGCAAGGAGCAGTATGGAGATGCACTTGATCACTACTTCCGTCTGGGGAGAAATCTGAATCAGCGTGATACAATTGCGGTTCGTCGTATGATAGACGGTTATCTGAAGTTGATGTATCCAAATGGTGAGTTTACCAAAGAAGAACTGGAAGAAATTATTCAGATTGCATTGGAAATGCGTCGCCGTGTCAAGGAGCAATTGAAGAAGCTGGGCGGTATGGAATTTTATGATGTAAACTTCTCTTATATAGATCTAGAAGATATGTCAGAACATTATGTTTCCGTACCAGAACAGGGTGGCGGTAAGCTGATACCGGACGGAATGTGTAATCCGGGACAGGTTTATACCGTATCCAGAGGAAAAAGTGGCATGATTGGTGTATTTCGTTTGGAAAGCCAGATGCTTCCAGGCAATGGCAAAATTGAACGGACTGGCTTAGGTAGCGATTCTAAATGCAAGGAAGCTGTGAACACGGCATTTAATTATCTGAAAGCCAACGGCAATCGGATCAGTGGCTCTATCAGCACCTCGACCAAGGATTACATCATCAATTATCAGGATTTGCAGGGTATCGGTATGACAGACAAATTGGCACTTCCAACATTGATTGCACTTTGTTCGATTGCTCTTGGAAAGCCTGTTGTCAGCAACTTGGCAGTGTTGGGAGATATAACAATTAGTGGCACAATGATAAAGGTGGATGAACTTGCCAATACACTTCAGGTGTGTCTGGATAGCGGCGCAAAGAAGGTGCTGATTCCAAGTACATCGTTTGTTGATTTTGCAAGTGTTCCAGCTGATCTGATGAGTGCATTTCAGCTGATTCCGTATCAGAGTGCGGAAGATGCAGTGTTTAAGGCGTTAGGGGTAGAGTAATATAAGGAGGGATAAAATGTTTGAATCAGGGCTTGAATTTTTAAGGGCAGATTTTCATCTGCATACACAAAAAGATAAAGAATTTTCATATAGTGGTGAACCAAATGATTTTGTGAAATCATATATTTCGGCATTGAAACAAGCTAATATTTCTGTTGGAGTTATTACCAATCATAATAAATTTGACAAAGATGAATATAAAGCCTTAAAAAGGGCAGCAAGCAAAGAAAAAATATTTATATTACCTGGTGTGGAATTGACTGTTAAAGAGGGAGCTAATGGTATACATACTCTTATAGTTTTTAATCCTGATGAATGGTTAGAAAATGGTAATAATCACATTCAAACATTTTTAACAGCCGCATTTGCAACAATATCTAATCCTGAAAATAGAAATACAAAATGTTGTTATGATTTAAAAAGCACATTGGAAAAACTGGAAGAGTATGGAAAAGATTATTTTGTAATATTTGCCCATGTTGATCAAGGCAGTGGTTTGTTTAACGAATGTGGAGGCGGTCTTTTAGAATCGCTCTCAGGACTTGCTCCGTTTAGAAAACGAGTTTTAGGAATACAAAAATCGAGGACAAGGGATAATATAAATAAATTTAATCGTTGTTTTGGATATATTCCAGCTCTTATAGAGGGATCGGATCCTAAATCATTGAAAGATATTGGAAAAGGCGATAAACAAACATATTTAAAAATCGGAGAATATTCATATGCGGCGATTAAATTTGCATTACAGGACTATAAAAGTAGAGTTGCTGAATCATTACCGGAAAGAAGACATGGGTATATTGAATCTATAAGTTTTCAAGGCGGAAAATTTGATGGTCAGACTATTAGATTTTCATCAGAGCTTAATTCGTTAATTGGAATTCGCGGAAGTGGAAAGTCGTCTGTGCTTGAAGCAATTCGTTATATATTTGATTTACCGTTGCAAACAGATAAAGAATATAAAGAATCACTGATAAAAAATATTTTTGGCTCTGGAGGAAAAGCAACATTATCTGTTGTTGATAAACATGGCAAACATTATATTGTTAGTCGCATATACGGAGAACAGAGTAATGTTATAGATGAAAATGGACTTGACTTAAATATACAACCGTCAAGCTTGTTTGATGGAATTCAATATTTTGGGCAAAAAGATCTATCAAATAGTGCTGATCATGAAAATGGTCTTCTTGAGAAATTGGTTGGTGGAAAAATAGGGAAAAGTGCAGAAATAACATCTTGTGTGAAGGAGTTGACAACATCGGTTTCTCAATTATTAGATGCGAATAAAATTCCAGAGCAGATTGAGGAATGCAAAATTAAAGAATCTGAAGTTGAGCATAAAATGTCTATTTACAAGGAAAAAGGCGTTGCAGAAAAATTAAAAAACAAACTGGATATACAACAGATAAAGCAAAGTTGGATTCTGTAAAAGGACGAATTGATTCAGCAGTACGAGAATTAAAAAAGTGTTATGATAATAATAAAGATGTGACTTTAGGCTTGCAGGGCGTGGAAAGTGTTTATAATTCTGATATTATAAAGAAGGCAAGTGATATTTTAAGTGCAATTGGAAATGAAATTTTAAAAATTGGAGAGGCCGTCACGCAGATAGAAAGTAATTCGTTAGAATTTGCAGATGTAGTGGAAATGTTATCGAAAAAAATAGATGGATTATCTGATGAATTTGCTGAAATAAAAAGAGAAATCAAAGATGATACGTTAGATATTGATGGATTTGTCAAAATGACAGAAGAGCTGGAAAAATATAAAGAGAATTTAAAGCAACTAAATGAACGAGCTAAATCCAAAAAACAAATAGAAAGTGCATTCAAGAAAGCAATGCGTGAAAGAAATGATATATTATTAGAACAATTCAATGCATATAAACTTGAAATTCAGAAAATTAATGAATCACAAAATGAATTAAAAATCACTATTGATTTTAAAGGTGACAGAGATAATTTTAAATCACAGATGAAGACTGATTTTAGGGGGTCAGGTATTTCTGAAATAAAATATCAATACTTATGTGACACGTTTAGAGATTATGTGGAGCTTATAGAAGACTGGATATTATGTGATGGTATGAAAATCAAGGAAATTATTTCATCCTCAGAATATACAAAGCTTGATAAAAAATTGCAAGATCAGTATGCGGATCTTCTGAAGAATCAGGTTTCCAATAATGTTGAAATATATTATCATGACAAATTATTACGACACCATTCAATAGGGCAGCGTGCGTCAGCTCTTATATTGTTTATACTCATGCAGTCTGATAATGATATTATTCTTATAGATCAGCCAGAAGATGATTTGGATAATAAAATTATTTACGATGAAGTAATTACAGCAATTGCGAAAAAGAAACAAGATATACAATTTATTTTTGCTACACACAATGCTAACATTCCAGTTCTGGGTGATGCTGAAAGAATTTTTGTGGTTGAGTATCAAGATACAACGATTGATATATCGCAAGGGAATATTGACCTGAAATCTACACATAAGCAAATTGTAGATATTATGGAAGGCGGAGAGGAAGCATTTGATAAAAGGCAATTAATTTATACGTCATGGAAATAGATTGCATAGATGATCAGATTAAAAAATCAAGAACAAACAAATATGTATATTCCATATTGGGCATGATTTAAGTTTCGCTAAGTTTCACTTATATAGGTGTCTGAGGAAAATTTAATAGAAAAACATGAAAAAAGCACTGAAAACCGTGTGATCGGGAGATCCATGTAGGTGGACAGCTTGTATATTATGAAGGTGATGAAGGATATTGTTTCCATGATTCAGAAACCAAAACAGATGCAGGAATCAGGGACATTCCTATGACACAGATGGTATATGATGCGTTCCGTAAACAGAGAGAGCTGAACCTGATGCTTGGTTTGCAGAGTAATGTGGAGATCGGTGGACGTAGTGGATTCATCTTCAATACAAAGCATGGACGTCCGATTATGCCGGCGGGAGTGAACAGTTTTCTGAAAAACATTGTTAATGCCTATAATAAGAAAGAAAGCAAACTGGCAGAAGGAGAGAAGCGAGAGCCGGAGCTGATGCCTCCTATTTCATCGCATACCCTTCGTCATACGGGATGTACCAGACTGGGTGAGAATAATGTCAATCCCAAAGTTATGCAGTATGTGATGGGGTGCTGGATGTCCGGGGGACATCCGTTTAGCACCGACCGTAGCGGAGCGAAGAACATTCAGATGCACAGATCACAATGAATGTCTACAATCATATTGCAGAGAAGTCTCATGTGGAGAACGAGATGTCTAAAATGAACCTGCCAGAAACTGTACCTGCTGTGGTATAAACCATAAGTCGTTGTCGTAAAATGTGGTAAGAAAATCAGACGAATATATTTTTCCAAGAATTTGTGGTAAAAATGTGGTCAAATCAAGAAAATAGAGTGCGAAAGCAAGTGAAAAATCCCTGTGAAGCCCGTAAAATCAAGGCTTCACAATTTTTTCACAAAATAATTAGCACTCACCTATTGACAGTGCTAATAATAAGTGTTATATTACAGCTAGAACAAAGGAAGAGGGATACAAAGAGAGGAAAAGAAGAAAACCTCCGGTATCCGGAAGCCTTTCCGTTCCAAAGAAACAGGTAAACAAAAAGATCCGGTGAAAAGAAAAACCGGAGAAAAAGCATGGATCAGGTTCCATGAGAAGAATAAGAAGGAGCGATGACTTATGTTAATGCCTAGTATTTTTGGAGAAAATTTATTTGATGACTTTTTCAACGATTTTCCGTTCTATGATTATGACAAAGAGATGAAGAATACAGAAAAGAAACTGTATGGCCGCAAAGCCAGCCATGTGATGAAAACAGATATTCGCGAGCTGAATAATGGCTACGAGGTAGTGGTTGACCTTCCGGGCTTCACAAAAGATGAAGTTCAGGCCACACTGGAAAATGGTTATCTGACCATCAGTGCAGAGAAAGGTCTTGACAAAGACGAGAAAGAAAAAGAGAACGGCCGCTACATCCGCAAAGAGCGTTACGCAGGTGCATGCAGCAGAAGCTTCTATGTAGGTGAAGATATTACCGAAGAGGATATCAAGGCTGAATTTAAACACGGTCTGCTGAAACTCTTCGTACCGAAGAAGGAAGCAAAACCGGCTGTGGAGCAGAAAAAGACAATCTCCATTGAAGGATAAAAGAAAAAAAGCAAAAGCGTTTGCCGCCCGGGAATGTTAAAATTCCCGGGCGGCAAAATTTTTATCTTTTCCGGTACATCCCGAGGGAAAGAATCCGGAATACGCGGGGCGGATATACGTGATTTTCGAATTCGGAAAATAAATTGTATACAATAATGTACTTGCTATTTGGGAACAGGTCGGATACAATAGGCGTGACAATTACAAAATGAGAGAACTCGTATCAAAAGGAGAAATCATGAAGAAAAGAAGAAGCGTACTTGCGCTGCTTTTAGTTGCAGCTCTTACTGTTGTACTTGGCGGATGCCAGGATGGCAAGGATGGGAAAGCAGATTCTTCCGATACCACAAGTTCTCAGGTATCAACGGAATCAACCCCGACAGGGGAACCTGTTATGGGAGGTTCCATCACGGTAGGAATTCCTCAGGACATTGAGGATAGTCTTGACCCACACAAATCTGTTGCGGCAGGAACGAAAGAAATCCTATTCAATATTTATGAGGGCCTTGTAAAGCCCGATGAAGAAGGAAATCTGAACGATGCGGTGGCAGAGAGCCATTCGATTTCGGAGGATGGAAAGGTTTATACCTTCAAGCTCCGGAATGGTGTCAAATTCCACGATGGAACGACCGTCACTGCAGAGGATGTAAAATATTCAATCGAACGCTGTGCGGGTATCAACGGAGACGGAACGCCTCTGGTAGAGGCATTTTCCAATGTGGACAAGGTTGAAATTCCAGACGAGAGCACGATTGACATCTATTTAAAAGAGGCAGACACCGAGTTTCTTGCCTATCTGACGGTGGCGATTGTACCTGAGCATGTGGAAGATCTGGAAGCAGATCCGGTCGGAACAGGCCCGTTCCACTATGTATCACGGTCCCCGCAGGAAAACATTGTCCTTGAAAAATTCAGCGATTACTGGGATACGGAAAATCAGGCGTATCTGGACAAGGTAACATTTCGAATTGTCAAGGACAGCAATGCAGTCGTAACAAACCTGAAATCCGGTACACTGGACATGTATGCACGTCTCAGTTCCACACAGACAGCGCAGCTTGCCGAAGATTCCGATTTTACGATTTATGACGGCGGTATGAACCTGGTACAGGCGCTGTATCTGAACAATGCCGTGGAACCGCTCAACAATGTGAAGGTGCGCCAGGCGCTCTGCTATGCGGCAAACCGTCAGGAAGTGCTGGATATGATTGCGGACGGAAAAGGAACGATCATCGGAAGCAGCATGTTTCCGGCATTTGGAAAATATTATGTGCCGGAACTGTCAGAGCGATATAATCAGGATATTGAGAAGGCAAAAGAACTGTTAAAAGAAGCCGGATACCCAGATGGATTTGAGCTTACGATTACAGTGCCGAACAATTATCAGCAGCATATCGATACAGCCCAGGTTCTGGTAGAGCAGCTTAAAGCGATCGGTGTTACTGCCAAAATTCAGCAGGTCGAGTGGGACAGCTGGCTGTCGGATGTATATGCAGACCGGAAGTTCCAGTCCACGGTTGTCGGCGTTGACGCGGCATATCTGACCGGACGCGCGTTGCTGGAACGCTTTACCTCAACATCATCCAAGAACTTTATCAACTACAGCAACGAAGAGTATGATAAACTGTATCAGCAGGTTAAGACCAGCACGGATGAAGAGGAGCAGGTTGAGCTTTACAAAAAATGGAAACACTGCTCTGTGACGATGCGGCAAACCTGTATATCGAGGATATGGCATGCGAGGTTGCTCTTCGGAGCGATTTTGCGGGCTATCGGTTCTATCCGCTGTATGTGCAGGATATGGCGAAAATTTATAAAGTAAAATAGTAGCTATTCCGTTACGGCTCGCTGGGTACCGGTGGGCGGTAACGCTATTTCAGGCAGGAAAAAAAAAACTCTCATTCGATTGTCAAATCTGCCTGAAAAGAGATAAAATCTGAAAAAACAGAGAAAAAGCGGCGCAGAATTGCTGAAAAGAAGCAGTCTGCGTTGCTTTTTCTCTCTGTCGATAGAATCTCCGAAAATATGTTAGGCTTGACTTTTTTTTCAACACTGCCTACTATAGAAAAAGACAGAAAAAACATAAGGGCTTCGCGGCGATGCGTGAGGCCCTTTTTATCTAAGCTAATGTTTCTGAATGTATTGTGGAAAGAAGGGGAACCCATGACAGATTTTCTGGTAAGATGTTTTGTAAAAGAGTATGAGAACACTGACAATGCGGATGTGCGGACGAGATATGGTATTTTATCCAGTATGGTAGGAATCTGCTGCAATGTATTGCTGTTTGCCGCCAAGCTGCTGATCGGTGTTGGGATGCATTCTCTGGCGATCATGGCGGATGCGTTCAATAACCTTTCCGATGCGGCATCTTCGGTCATCAGCTTTGTTGGTGTCAAGATGGCAAACAAACCGGCCGACAAAGAGCATCCGTTCGGGCATGGACGGATCGAGTATATTGCAGCGCTGATCGTTTCGTTTCTGGTTATTGAAGTCGGCTTTACGTTTTTAAAGAGCTCCCTGGAGAAAATTCGCAATCCGGAAGAGATCACATTTCAGATGGTTCCGTTTTTGATTCTGGTGCTCTCGGTTGGTGTAAAACTGTGGATGGCGCTTTTCAACCGAAAACTGGGAAACCGCATTCAGTCGAAGGTGATGCTGGCAACGTCGGCGGATTCCATGGGCGACGTGATCACGACGAGCGCAACGATCGCTTCTATATTGATCTGCCATTTCCTTTCGGTTAATATCGACGCAATCGCAGGACTTGTTGTGGCGGTACTCGTTATGTGGTCCGGTATTTCCATTGCAAAAGATACATTGGAACCGCTGATCGGGCAGGGCGCGGATCCGGATCTGTATGCACGGATCATGAAAGAGGTTGCTTCCTATGAAGGAATTGTAGGAACCCATGATCTGATTGTCCACAACTACGGGCCTGGCAGAAGTATGGCATCGATCCATGCGGAGGTGCCGCGAGATGTCGATATCGAGGTATCGCATGATATTATCGACCGCATTGAACATGAGGTCGGCAAAAAATTGGGGATTCTGCTGGTCATCCACATGGATCCGGTGGAGATCCACGATGCGACGGTTCTTGCGACAAAGGAGAAGGTAAGAAACGTAATTTCCATTCTCGATCCGGAGCTTTCCTTCCACGATTTCCGTATGATCAACGGGGCGGAGAAAAAGAAGCTGATTTTTGATCTTGAAATCCCGTATTCTTATAAGAAGAAAGACTGTGATCGCGTGATCGGGCAGATCGGGGCGCTGATGAAGGAAATGGATGAGAAGTATGAATGCGTCGTCAACATCGACAAAAAATACGTGGCGGGAGAGTGACAACGGCCGGGTTGAGCCGTCAAATCCCTTCCAAAATGTTCCAAAAGTCAGTTTTTTGAAAAAATAAAAAATTTCAAAAAAGGTGTTGACTTTTCTCTTGCGATAGTGTATTATACATTTTGTCGCAAGGCAATGGGCTATCGCCAAACGGTAAGGCAACGGACTCTGACTCCGTCAGTTCCTGGTTCGAATCCAGGTAGCCCAGCTCATTGAAAGGTCTCAGGTCTCGTACCTGAGGCCTTTTTCGATGCTCAAAAACAAATACAGCAGGAGGAACGAAACGATGAAGTATTCCTTTACGAGCAGAATCCGCTACAGCGAAATCGGTGAGGACGGAAATCTCACCCTGCCGGGGCTGATCAATTACTTTCAGGACTGCAGTACCTTCCAGTCGGAAGCGATCGGCGAGGGCGTTGCGGAGCTCAAAAAACGAGGCTGCGCCTGGGTGCTGTCCGCGTGGCAGATTCATGTGCGCCGCTATCCATCCCTCGGTGAAGCGGTAAAAATCACTACATGGGCGAGCGGTTTCAAAGGATTTCTTGGCATGCGTAACTTCACGATGGAAACAGAAGATGGCGAAATGCTCGCCTGTGCCAACTCCATCTGGTCTTACGTCAATATGGAAACGGGTCATCCCGTCCGCGCACCGAAAGAGACGACAGACGCCTACGGCATTGACGGTCCGATCGACGAGGATTTCGGCGAGCGCAAAGTGAAAATGCCGGAAGCAGATTTCATCGGCGAACCGTTCCCGGTGCGGCCGCACAACCTCGATACGAACCACCACGTCAACAACGCACAGTTCATTTCCCTTGCCGGTGAATGCCTTCCGAAGAACTTCACCGTGCACCGGATGCGCGCCGAATACAAACAGCAGGCGCACCTCGGTGACGTCCTGCATCCGCTGCGCGCCGAGACGGAAAACGGCTGTTTTATCTCGCTGAACGATGAAAAAGGACAGCCATACGTAGTTGTGGAATTTCAATGATTGTGGTACAATCGGAAAGAATAAGATACGAACGTAATAAACACAATGAGGAAAGGGGAATTTGCCATGAGAGCGCAGAACCTTACACTGTTAACCGATTTATATGAACTTACCATGATGCAGGGCTACTACGAGAACCCGTCCGATCAGATCGTGGTATTTGATGCATTTTACAGAAAGAATCCATGCGGCGGCGCATACGCCGTATGTGCAGGACTTGAGCAGGTAATCGAGTATGTCCGCGATCTTCACTTTTCACCGGATGACATCGACTATCTCCGTTCCCTCCATATTTTCAACGATGATTTCCTGGAGTATTTAAGAGGCTTCCATTTCACCGGAGATATCTATGCGATCCCGGAAGGAACCGTCGTATTCCCAAGAGAACCGCTCTTAAAAGTTGTCGCTCCGATCATGGAGGCACAGCTTGTAGAGACCGCGATTCTGAACATGATCAACCATCAGAGCCTGATCGCGACGAAAGCATCCCGCGTTGTTTACGCGGCAAAGGGCGACGGCATCATGGAGTTTGGACTCCGCCGTGCACAGGGACCGGATGCCGGTATCTACGGCGCGCGTGCTGCCATGATCGGCGGCTGCATCGGAACCTCCAATGTCCTGACCGGACAGATGTTTGACGTTCCAGTCAAGGGAACCCACGCACACAGCTGGATCATGAGCTTCCCGGATGAGTACACCGCATTCAAAACGTATGCGAAAATGTATCCGGAAGCCTGCATTCTTCTCGTAGACACCTACGATGTTCTCGAATCCGGTGTTCCGAATGCGATCCGCGTCTTCAAAGAGATGAGAGCAGAGGGCTTACCGATGAAGGGCTACGGCATCCGCATCGACAGCGGTGACCTGGCTTACCTGTCGAAAAAAGCATATCAGATGCTCGAGGCAGAAGGTTTCGGCGATGCCATCATTTCCGCATCCAGTGATCTCGATGAGTACCTGATCGACAGCCTGAAAACCCAGGGTGCGAAGATCAATTCCTGGGGCGTCGGCACCAACCTGATCACATCCGGTGACTGGCCGGCATTCGGCGGCGTTTACAAGCTGGCAGCAGCAAAAGATAAAGATGACGCAGAATTCACACCGAAGATCAAGCTGTCCGAGAACTCCGAGAAAGTAACAAACCCGGGCAATAAGACGATTTATCGTATTTATGATAAAGAAACCGGAAAGATCCGTGCCGACCTGATCTGCCTCGCAGACGAGACCTTCGACGAGAGCAAAGATATGATCATCTTCGACCCGATCGAGACCTGGAAAAAGACAAAGATCAAAGGCGGAACCTACACCTTACGCGAGCTCCTCGTTCCGATTTTCCAGAAGGGCGCATGCGTCTACACTTCTCCATCCGTCATGGAGATCCGCGACATCTGCACCAGAGAGAAAGATACCCTCTGGGAGGAGTCCAAACGTCTGGTCAATCCGCATGAGGTTTACGTGGATCTGTCCGACAAGCTGTACCACATCAAGAGCGACCTGCTCGAGGAGATGAGCATGAAGGCTCTCGGCGAGCAGTAAGAAAGGAAGTCAAATGTTAAATATAGGAAGAAAGCAAAAGCTGGTAGTAGTAAAGAAAGTAGAATTCGGTATTTATCTTGGGGAGACCCGGGAAGCAGGCGAGAAGGAACGCGTTCTTCTGCCGATCAAACAGGTGCCGGAAGGAACAAAAGAGGGAGATGAGCTGGAAGTATTTCTGTACCGCGATTCCAGCGACCGTCTGATTGCGACAACCAGAGAGCCGAAGCTGGTGCTTGGAGAGCTGGCTGTCTTAAACGTAGCTGCTACCGGAAAGATCGGAGCATTTCTGGACTGGGGTCTGGAAAAAGATCTGTTTCTTCCGTTTAAACAGCAGACCCGCCGCCTCCATCCAGGTGATGAGGTTCTGGTTTCCCTCTACATCGACAAGAGCGACCGTCTCTGCGCAACGATGAAGGTTTACCATTTCCTGAAAACCAATTCTCCGTACGTCGTAGGCGATACCGTAAAGGGAAGAATCTACGAGATCAGCGGAAACTTCGGCGTTTTCGTTGCTGTTGATGACCGCTACTCCGGCCTGATTCCAAAGAGAGAAGCACAGGCAGACTATCATGTCGGCCAGGAACTTGAGTGCCGCGTTACAGAAGTCAAAGAGGACGGAAAACTCTCCCTGTCCGCACGCGGAAAAGCGTACGAGCAGATCGCAATCGATGCAGAGAGCGTTCTTTCTGTGATCGAGGAATTTGCAGGTGTCCTTCCGTTTGATGACAAAGCATCACCGGAAGTGATTCAGAGAGAATTCGGCCTCAGCAAAGCAGCATTTAAGCGCGCGGTCGGCCATCTGATGAAAGAAAAACAGGTTGTCATCCGCGACGGTAAAATCTGGACGGCAGAAAAAGCAAAATAAGAAAAGATCGGACACTGGACAGGAAGCACATCCTCTCCGGTGTCCGTTTTTTTGTGTCAGACAGCAGATAAAATTTTGAAATTTTTTCTGCGCCCGGTTTGCGGTTGCGCGAAGAGAGGATTGCGCTTATAATATGATCTATATGACAAAAAATGACACAGGATCTGATGGAGAGCGATGAAGAAAAAGAAAAGTAAGAAAAAACATCCTTTATTTCCAAAACCGCAATGACGGTTTTGACGATCATTCTGATTATTCTGTTTTTCTGCATTATGTCGATGGTCGAGAAAATACAGGGAACGGCCCGCGTTGTCAACTATGCCGGTCTGGTGCGCGGAAAAACGCAGCGGATTATCAAGCTGGAGGATGCGGGAGAACCGCAGGATACGATGATTGCAGACATCAACGCTTATATCGACGGTCTGCAGAACGGAAGCAGCGAGCTGGATCTGGTACGCCTGGATGACCGGGATTTTCAGGATAAGATGACTGAGCTGGCATCATATTTTGAAGAGCTGAAGGCAGAGATTCTGCTGGTGCGTGAAAAAGGATATGAGAATACCGCGATTATCGAAAAGAGTGAGACCTTTTTCAAAATTTGTGACGAGGCGACGGGCCTTGCGGAAGCGTATTCGCAGAGAATGGCGTCTTCGCTGAAGAAGCTGGAGCAGGTGGTAGTAGGAGATATCATCGGTCTGGTGTTTGTCATCGGCATGGAGCTGATCAAGGCCGTCCGCTATGCGGCGATGAACCGTATTCTTCAGAAGAAAGTCTATCTCGATGAGGCGACGGGCCTGCCAAATAAAATAAATGCGAAGAGATTCTGGAGGGAAGCGACGGAGGAGAAGAAATTTCCGGCGTGTATGCGGTCTGCGTGTTTGACCTCAACAATCTGCGCACGATCAACAACAGTCTGGGTCACGACAAGGGAGACGAATATATCCGTTCCTTTGCCGTTCAGCTTCGAAAAGCAGTCCCGGAGGAGTATTTCGTCGGAAGAAACGGCGGAGATGAGTTTCTTGCCATTCTGCGCGGACTGAACCGCGAAGAAGTGGAAGCGTGCATGAATCACATCCGCACGCAGACGGCAGAATATTCCCGCCAGCACCCGGAGATGCCGATCAGCTACGCCGGAGGCTATGCACTGTCCACGGAATTTGAAGACTGTGATATCCGGGAACTGTTCCGCCATGCGGACCAGAACATGTATATCGACAAAAACCGCGCGAAGATGGAAGAAGCCGCCGCAGAGCGGAAGATCAGCCTGGAAGCGCTGGACGTCGTAAAGAAAAAGGGATACCATTTTTCCAACTGTATTTACTGCAATGCAAGACAGGACCAGTACCGGATTCTGCGCGCCGTTTCGGGTTTTTTCCTTGCCGAGGACGGCAGCTATACCGGTGCGGCCGAGCATATTGTGCAGGGCATCACGGATGAGGAAAAGAGAAAGGAAATGCGTAGAATGCTGGATCTTACCCATCTGAAGGAGTGCTATCAGAAGGGAGAAGAGAGCGTAGAAATTCTGTGCGAGTATCGGGAGGGCAGCGAAGGGGAAGCGCTCTGCCGGGGAAAAGTCACCATTCTGTTCTACGACGCGGCCGAGGACGGCGGACTGCACCATTTTCTGATGGGCTTTGAGCGGTTCCGCTCCGATGAGGAAGCTGCTCGGAATGAAAAAGAACAGCTCGACCAATACTATGAACAGATGAAACAGTCGATCATTGAAAACAGCCACTACGCCGAGGCACTTCTCGAGACGGCCGAGGCCGTGTTGGCCGTTGATCTGACGAATGATTCGCTGGAGCAGATTTTTTACCACAGCGGGCAGAAGAAATTTGACCTCAATATAGATCTGCCGTGTTCCTACGAGAAATACTGCGGGGAATGCAGTGCGTTTGTCGCGGAGGAGACATTGGAATCATACCGCATTGTGGATTCCTCGAAGAAACTGCTGCAGCGCTTTGAAAACGGAGATAAGCAGGTAGTCGTGGAGTATCAGGAAACAGATGAGTCCGGCAGAAGAATATGGTTGCAGAAGACGGTTCTTATGTCACAGGATACCGTTTACGACCGAAAGACAAAGCGGGAGAGCGTTGTGGTACACGGCATGATCCTTTTCCGTGATACGTCAGAGTTCCACAGCCGGGAAGAGAGGGAGAAGATACAGCTTCAGGATGCCTTTAGAGCTGCAGACAGTGCAAGTCGTGCAAAAACAGAATTTATGAACCGCATGAGCCACGATGTGCGCACGCCGATCAATGGCATTATGGGCATGCTGGATATCATCCGCAAAAACCGGCAGGATGAGGCAAAAGTGGACGACTGCCTCGATAAAATCAATCTTTCCGCAAGCCATCTGCTGGCACTCGTCAACGATGTGCTCGATATGAATAAGCTGGAGTCCGGAAAAGAGACGATCGAGAGCGCTTCTTTTGACCTGACGCATCTGATGGATGATGTGGCATCCCTTGTCAATGCGCAGATTACGGAGATGGGCATTACCCACCGTACGCACCGCGGTGAGCTGACGCACACGAGACTGATCGGCAGTCCGCTGCGCCTGCGGCAGATTATGCTGAATCTCTTCAGCAATGCAATCAAGTACAACAAGCCGGGCGGAACGATCGATACGTATGCGGGCGAAGTCTCCTGCGACGGAACCCGGGTCGTCTACGAGTTCCGCATCACGGACAGCGGCATCGGAATGAGCAGCGAATTTATCGAAAAAGAGCTGTTCCATCCGTTCACACAGGAGAAGTCCGGTGCGAGAACGCAGTACAAGGGAACGGGCCTTGGCATGTCGATCGTCAAAGAACTGATCGAAAAAATGCAGGGCACGATCGAGGTAACGAGCCAGCAGGGCGCCGGAACGACGTATGTATTCCGGCTTCCGTTTTACATTGACTGCGAGGGACAGCGGATTCAGGAAGTAAAGACACGGATCGCAGGAAAAGAGCTTGTCCGCTTCCACGTTCTGCTTGTCGAGGATAATGAGATCAACATGGAAATCGCCGAGTTTTACCTGACCGATCACGGTGCGACGGTGGAAGAGGCATGGAACGGCCGCGAGGCGGTTGAAAAGTATGCGGCGAATCCGCAGAAATTTGATGTGATTTTAATGGATCTGATGATGCCTGTGATGGGCGGCCTTGAGGCAGCGCGGCAGATCCGCACCATGGAGCTTCCGGAAGCAAAACAAGTCCCGATCATCCCGATGACGGCGCAGTCCTCCGAAGAGAGCAAAGAGGGATGCCGCGCAGCGGGCATGAACAGCCATCTGACCAAGCCGATCGAGCCGGACAGCCTGGTGCAGACGATCTTGGAGACAACGGAACATGCCTTTGGAAAATAGAGGAGAAAACGATGAGTTTTACGCATTTACATGTACATACCGAATACAGCCTTCTGGACGGATCGAACAAGATCAAAGAGTACGTTGCCAGAGTCAAGGAGCTTGGCATGAACAGCGCCGCGATCACCGATCACGGCGTCATGTTCGGCTGTATCGATTTTTATAAAGAAGCCCGCGCGCAGGGCATCAAACCGATCCTCGGCTGTGAAGTTTACGTGGCGCCGGGTTCCCGTTTCGACCGCGAAACCAGCCGCGGAGAGGACCGGTACTACCATCTGGTTCTGCTGGCGGAAAATAATACGGGCTATTCCAATCTGATGAAGATTGTTTCGGCGGGCTTTATCGATGGATTTTACTATAAGCCGCGTGTCGACATGGAGATTCTGGAAAAGTATCACGAGGGCATTATCGCGCTTTCCGCCTGCCTTGCAGGTGAGGTGGCGCGTGCGATGGTGCGGAACCAGTACGAGATGGGAAAAGAGGCCGCACTGCGGTATGAGAAGATTTTCGGAAAAGGCAATTTCTTCCTGGAACTGCAGGATCACGGCATCTCGGAGCAGCGGATGGTCAATCAGCAGCTGATGCGCCTCTCGGCAGAAACCGGCATCGAGCTGGTGGCGACGAATGATATTCACTACACGTACGCAGAAGATGCGGATTCCCACGATATTCTTCTGTGCCTGCAGACCGGAAAGAAGATCACGGATGAGGACCGCATGCGCTACGAGGGCGGCCAGTATTTCGTGAAATCCGAGGCGGAGATGGCATCGCTCTTCCCGTATGCACCGCAGGCAATCGAAAATACACAGAAAATTGCAGAACGGTGTAATGTGGAGATCGAATTTGGTGTCACAAAACTTCCGAAATTCGATGTGCCGAAAGGATACACTTCCTGGGAATACTTAAATAAGCTCTGCTACGACGGCCTCGAGGAACGGTATCACCCGGCGACGGACGAACTGAAAGCGCGGCTGAAATACGAGCTTGATACGATCAAAACGATGGGTTACGTCGATTACTTCCTGATCGTGTGGGATTTCATCAAATTTGCGCGCGACCACGACATCATGGTCGGACCGGGACGAGGATCGGCGGCCGGAAGTATTGTTTCCTACACCCTTGGCATCACGCAGCTGGACCCGATGCGGTACCAGCTCCTGTTCGAGCGTTTCCTGAACCCGGAACGAGTTACCATGCCTGATATCGACGTGGATTTCTGTTTCGAACGCCGCCCGGAGGTCATCGACTATGTAACGAGAAAATACGGCAAGGACCGCGTTGTACAGATCGTCACATTCGGTACACTGGCGGCGCGCGGTGTCATCCGAGATGTCGGCCGTGTGCTGGATATGCCGTATGCACAGGTCGATTCGATCGCGAAGATGATTCCGAATGAGCTGAATATCACGATCGACAAGGCACTGCAGATGAACCACGAGCTGCGGGAGCTGTATCAGGGAGATGAAGAAGTTGCCCATCTGATTGATATGTCACGGAGACTGGAGGGTCTGCCGCGTCATACATCCATGCATGCTGCAGGCGTTGTCATCGGTTCGCGGCCGCTGGTCGAATTTGTGCCGCTCTCCAGAGGAAGCGACGGAACGATTGTCACGCAGTTTACCATGACGACACTCGAGGAGCTGGGACTTCTGAAAATGGACTTCTTAGGGCTTCGGACCCTGACCGTCATTCAGAATGCGACAAAGCTCGCAGAGCGTTACAGCAATAAGAAAATTGATCTGCTTCACATCGATTACAACGATCCGAAAGTGCTCGGCATGATCGGCGCATCGAAAACGGTCGGTGTATTCCAGCTCGAGAGTGCGGGAATGAAAAACTTCATGAAGGAGTTAAAACCGCAGAGCCTCGAGGATATCATCGCCGGAATTTCCCTGTACCGGCCGGGCCCGATGGATTTTATTCCGCAGTACATCAAAGGAAAAAACAACCCGGAATCCGTTACGTACGATACACCGCTCTTAAAACCGATTCTGGAGCCGACGTACGGCTGTATCGTCTACCAGGAACAGGTTATGCAGATCGTACAGGCACTGGCGGGCTATTCGCTTGGACGGGCTGATCTGGTGCGCCGTGCGATGTCGAAGAAAAAGGCATCCGTCATGGAAAAAGAGCGCCAGAACTTCGTTTATGGAAACGAGGCCGAGGGCGTGCCGGGCTGTATCAAAAACGGCATTGATGAGAAGACAGCGAACAAGATCTACGACGAGATGATCGACTTCGCGAAATACGCCTTCAACAAATCCCATGCGGCGGCGTACGCGTTCGTATCGTACCAGACGGCATGGCTGAAATACTATTACCCGGTTGAGTTCATGGCGGCTCTGATGACCTCCTGCATCGATAACCCGGGAAAAGTCGCAGAGTATATCTTGAGTTCCCGCCAGATGGGCATTTCCATTCTGCCGCCGGACATCAACCGAAGCGAAGGAAAATTCACGGTGGACGGCCAGGCGATCCGCTATGGCATGGCGGCGGTCAAAGGCATCGGAAAGCCGGTCATGGAGGCGATCGTGGAGGAGCGGAGTGCAAACGGACCGTTCCGCTCGTTAAAGGATTTTGCGGAGCGCCTGAGCGGAAAAGAAGTCAACAAGCGGACTGTCGAGAACTTTATCAAGGCGGGTGCATTCGACTGCTTCGGCGTGACGAGAAAGCAGCTCATGTTCGTCTACGCCAATGTGCTCGATGATGTGGCGCGTGAGAAAAAAGATTCGTTAAGCGGCCAGATGAGTCTGTTTGATTTTGTAGATGAGACGACCAAACGGTCGTATGAAACGGTGTACCCGGATGTCGGAGAATACGAAAAGAGTGATCTTTTGGCGCTCGAAAAAGAGGTGCTCGGCATCTACGTCAGCGGTCATCCGCTCGAGGAGCAGGAGGAGTGCTGGCGGAAGAACATTTCCGCGGTAACGACAGACTTCCAGCCGGATGAGGAGACGGGTTTCCCATCCGTCACCGACGGCGCGAAAGAGATTGTCGGCGGCATTATCACGGATAAAAAAATCAAATATACAAAGAATAACAAGACAATGGCATTTCTCACACTCGAGGACCTCGTCGGCAGTATGGAAATCGTCGTATTCCCGCGCGATTACGAGAAAAACGCAGCGATGATGCAGACCGATGCGCGTGTCTTCATCCAGGGCCGTGTTTCCGCGGAGGATGATAAGCCGAGCAAGCTGATCTGCGAGAAAATTTTCCCGTTTGCAGGCATCCCGAAAGAGCTCTGGATCCAGTTCCCGGACAAGGAAACGTACGAGAGAGAAGTGGCGGATCTGTACCAGATGCTGCATGAATCCGACGGTAAGGACAGCGTGATTCTCTACATCAAATCGATCAAAGCAATGAAAAAACTGCCGCCGAGCCGCAATGTGCAGGCAGATGCCCGTCTGGTGGCGTCACTTCAGGCAAAATTCGGTACCGGAAACGTGAAAGTTGTAGAAAAGAGTATTGAAAAAAGGGCCTGAATGCTTTAAAATAAAACTGTGTGTGATTAATAAATAAAACTACTCGTTTATTAATGTGTGTGATGAGATGGAGGAATTCATATGGCAACGACTAACAAGGTAAAGACAATCGGAGTGCTTACCAGCGGTGGTGATGCACCAGGTATGAACGCAGCAATCCGTGCAGCCGTAAGAAGAGGTCTGCAGAAGGGCGTTCAGATGAAAGGTATCCTGAAAGGCTACGACGGACTGATGAACGAAGAAATCATCGACATGACAGCCCGCGATGTATCCGACACCATCGAGCGCGGAGGTACCATCCTTTATACCGCCCGCTGCGCAGAGATGCGTACACCGGAAGGCCAGAAACGTGCTGCAGATGTCTGCAGAAAACACGGCATCGACGGACTGGTAGTTATCGGCGGAGACGGATCTTTTGCAGGAGCGCAGAAACTGGCAGCTCTTGGAATTAACACCGTAGGTGTACCGGGAACCATCGACCTGGATATCGCCTGCACAGAATATACCATCGGTTTTGATACCGCGGTAAACACTGCAATGGAAGCCATTGATAAAGTAAGAGATACTTCCACTTCCCATGAGAGATGCTCGATCATCGAGGTTATGGGACGTAATGCCGGATATATCGCTCTTTGGTGCGGTATCGCAAACGGCGCAGAGGATATTCTTCTTCCGGAGAAATACGATTACGATGAGCAGAAGATCATCAACAACATCATCGAGAACCGTAGAAAAGGCAAAAAACATCATATCATCGTAAATGCTGAGGGCATCGGCCATTCCACCAGCATGGCGCGCAGAATCGAAGCTGCAACCGGCATCGAGACCCGTGCAACGATCCTTGGACATATGCAGCGTGGAGGAAGCCCGACATGTAAAGACCGTGTATATGCGTCCATCATGGGTGCTTACGCAGTTGACCTTCTTCTGGAAGGCAAAACAGACCGCGTTGTTGCATACAAGAACGGTGAGTATGTAGATTACGATATCGATGAGGCACTGTCCATGACAAAGACTCTGCCGGAATATCAGTGGGAGATCGCAAGAGCTCTTTCTTATAACTATACGAAATAAAAAATATCACGAAACAGACTGTTTTTAGTAAGCAGTCTGTTTCATTGGTATAATAGCGGGAATAAAAATGTTTCCGCAGACGGAATAGAGAGACAAAATAAAAACAGGAGGAACTTAACAATGGTTACCTGGAACAATCTTGATAAACTGGCTTCTTTTGAGGAGCTGAAAAAAGTGGAGCGTGTCAATCTTGCCGAGGTTATGTCCGGTGAAAACGGAGCAGAGCGCGTAAAATCTTACAGCGTTCCGATGGCAGAAGGACTTGCGTATAACTACGCAGCAAAACAGGTGAATGAGGATGTCCTTGCCGCACTCGTAAAACTGGCAGAAGAGGCACAGCTTTCTGAAAAATTTGAGGAGCTTTACAACGGTGCTGTCATCAACACCGGAGAGAACCGTCTCGTGCTTCATCAGCTGACCCGCGGCCAGCTCGGAAACACCGTTACGGCAGACGGCGTAGACAAACGTGCTTTCTACGTAGAGCAGCAGAACCGCATCGCAGAGTTCGCGAACAAAGTACATGCAGGTGAGATCACCAACGCAGCAGGTGAAAAATTCACCACCGTTGTGCAGATCGGTATCGGCGGAAGCGACCTTGGCCCGCGTGCGATGTATCTGGCTCTGGAAAACTGGGCAAAGAAAAACGGCTGCTTCAAAATGGAAGCAAAATTCATCAGCAACGTTGACCCGGATGACGCAGCAGCTGTTCTGAATTCGATCGACGTAGCACATTCCATCTTCGTTCTGGTATCCAAATCCGGAACCACACTGGAGACTCTGACCAATGAGTCCTTCGTAAAAGACGCTCTGAAAAATGCAGGCCTGGATGCATCCAAGCATATGATCGCCGTTACCAGTGAGACTTCTCCGCTGGCAAAGAGTGACGACTATCTGGCAGCATTCTTCATGGATGACTACATCGGAGGCCGTTATTCTTCCACATCCGCAGTCGGCGGCGCTGTTCTGTCCCTGGCTTTCGGACCGGAAGTATTCGCAGCATTCCTCGAGGGCGCTGCAGCAGAAGATAAACTTTCTGCAAACAAAGACGTATTACAGAACCCGGAGATGCTCGATGCGCTGATCGGTGTTTACGAGAGAAACGTTCTTGGCTATCCAAGCACTGCAGTTCTTCCGTACTCCCAGGCACTGAACCGTTTCCCGGCTCACTTACAGCAGGTAGATATGGAGTCCAACGGTAAATCGGTCAACCGCTTCGGCGAGCCGGTCAATTACCCGACCGGTCCGGTTCTCTTCGGCGAGCCAGGTACCAACGGACAGCATTCCTTCTATCAGCTGCTGCATCAGGGAACTGATATCGTTCCGCTGCAGTTTGTAGGCTTCCGCAATAACCAGATGGAGACCGATGTCGACATCCAGGGCAGCACCAGCCAGCAGAAACTCTGCGCAAACGTAGCAGCTCAGATCGTTGCATTTGCCTGCGGTAAAGCAGATGAGAATAAAAACAAAAACTTCGAAGGCGGCCGTCCGTCCAGCATCATCATCGGAGATCAGGTAAATCCGAAGACGCTGGGAGCACTGCTTGCACACTTCGAGAATAAGATCATGTTCCAGGGATTCCTGTGGAACGTAAACAGCTTCGACCAGGAAGGCGTCCAGCTTGGTAAAGTCCTTGCAAAACGCGTTCTGGCTCATGAGACAGACGGAGCACTGAAGGTATTCAGTGATCTGCTCAATATCTAAAAGCGTTATTTTCTGATCAGAAAAGGCGTCCTGTGAAAAAAAATCTCCCGGAAAAACTCCGGGAGATTTCAGACTATAGACAAAGCCCTGCTTAGGGGCGGTGACGTAAGAAAACATTTATGTGAGAGAATCGGCGTAGTTTAGGCTACGCCGGTTTTCTTTTCTTTTTGGGCTGCTTGGGATTGCTCCCTTGCGTCCTCAAAATCAAATGCACCAATGAAGTTATAGACGATCTCGATTTCTCTGACCTTGATGCGCGGCTCATTCTCGTCCGGCGTATAAACCTCGGAGATATAAATTTTCTCCACAAACTCCCGGAGAACAGAGGCGTCAAGCTGCTGCATATCAGTGTACTTCCTGACCGCTGCAATAAACTGTCTGACATTGACTTTCTGCTTTTCCTGTTCCTTGACTTCTTGCCGAAGATATTCGACAAGGTTTGTAAGGTTAGTCTGTTCCAATTCATAGTCACGGGACAGTATATCAGCATGGCGGCTCCCTCCGTGGGCCGCCGATCCTGCGCTGGGCAAAGAGAAGCGGCGGCCTTGATTTCTCAAAGCCGCCGCTGGTTTTATGGGCGTGTCAAAAGGGCTGTTGTACGACGGCTTTTTTTCTTTGCCGTCGCCCGGCAGTTGAAACAATACTGTTTATTTGATTTCCAATGAAATGGTTAGTGTATCATTTTCAATTTTAGCGAACACATTGCCGCCGAGCTTGTCAGTTAATAGTTTTACCACAGCAAGCCCCACTCCTGTACCGCTATTATGCCTTGATTTGTCCCCGGTATAAAATCTTTCAAATAGTCGGTTTGGGTCTATTTCCACCTTACTATCAATGGGATTTTCAATGATAAAAATAGCACTCTTTTCTTTGCCTTGCTTCAAGTCAATTTTAATCGAGCCAGAGGAATATCGAATAGCATTTATAATAAGATTTTGAAAAATACGTTCTACCATACCATAGTCCGAATGGAGATAAACGGAATGATCTGGCAGACCAATTACAGGAGATATGCCTTTTGCTTCCAATGCTGGGGCGTTCTCTGTGATAAGATTTATCAGCAAATTTGTTAAGTTGAAATCTTCACGCACAGGAGTTACTTCTTTTGCGTCTATTACAGAAACATCGTAAAAGGTTTGTATCAGCGCTTTCATTCTTTCTGCTTTATTATAAATGGTTTCTATACGCTGTGTTTGACCTGCTGATAAATTCTCCTTTTTTAATAATTGTAAATGGCCAAGTATTACCGTCAGAGGGGTACGCAAGTCATGTGAAATATTAGCAATGGACTCTTTCAAATACATTTCGTGCCGTAATGTGCTTGCAATGGACTGTCTTTGCTTTTCATTATACTGGTTTAATACTGCGGCCAGTTGTTCTATATCTTTATCAACAAGAGAGATGTCCAGCATCTTTTCCGATTTTCCAGTTGTAAGATCGGTCATTTGTTTCGATAGGTTACGGATTTGTCTTTTGATTTGCACATATTTGAAAAGCACTACTATCAAGACTGCGATAACTAAAATTAACAACAGCTTTATTCCAGACACCTCCCTCCTTGTTATTTGAGTTCACATTTGCGAAAGCTAATCCATGAAAAGGTTATCAAAGCAACTATCCAAACAACGCCAACTAAAATGGCCCATGGCAAAAAATAGGTCACAGAAAAAACCGCTTCCCGTATCTGATAGGTTGCCAAAAATGCAACAGGAAGATCAAACATCATTCCATACCCAAGATAAAGGCTAAGAACAAAAGTGACTAAAGCGGTAACAGCTATTGCTCTTGCAGAGCTTCTTAACCAAAAAACAATCCAGATTGCAATAAGAAAAGTCGCACTGTTCAAAAGCAGAGAATATAAAATCGCCTTACTGACCTGATAACAAAGGTTGCCTGCTTCGGTAATACCAAAGCGGACACTTTCTCTTATACAACCAGCCACAGGATAAACAAGAGCCATGATATTAAATGCAATTAAGTATGAGATTACTTTAGCAAAGAAAATGGTTTTTCTCGAATGTCCTGCATTGACCTCAAGATCAATCGTCCGACTGGAAAATTCCTGTCCTAAAATCAGAGCTAAAATACTGGATATAATAATCAGGAGAAAGGTTGAATCGTAAACCATTCCATTAAAAATATCTGCGAGGGATGTAGCAGCCCCACCCATAGGCCCCATAGCTTCCGGGACATAAGTATCTGCGGTAAAAAAACCAATCAAAAATATCCCTATTAAACCGCACCAATAAAAGATATTATGTGATAATTGATATTTTTCCATTTTCAGTAAGTTGTTCATTCCCACACCTCCTTGTTATTTCAAATCCGAGCGTCGGAACCACAGATAAGTACCTAAGCATAATGCCAGTACCCATAAAAAATCTGAAAACATGAATTGCCCGCCGGATATGTTGGATTGTTGCAATGCCATAAGCCGAAGCTGGCCCATAGGCAATATTTGTGAGATAAGCTGCACTTGATCTCCATTCATCAAAAAGACCATTAAGAAAAAGAGTACCATCGGCACAGCCATACTCTTTCCTATATCACGGAAAATGAAGGCAAAGAAAAAAGGTAATAGGCACATTGCAAATTGCGAAGCAATCACCATTACAACTATGCCGATGCTTGCCAATGCTCCTTTAGTGACAAACGTACCAATTATGCTATGTAACAACAGTGGAAAAGACAGGATAACCATGCAGGCGATTTGATGAACTACCAGCTTCGCAAATAGTATCTTTCCGCGTCGATGTCCGGCATTGATATATGATTGTAATGTTCTTCTGCCAAAATCATTTCCAACAAACAGGGCAGAAAAGATGATTGTGAGGAAATATAGGATTGGCATATTGTATATCGAAGCAAAGAAAAGGTTGGATGTTTCCCCAACGCTATCCAGTAACAACACACTACTTAAAAGGAGATTAAACAATCCTATCCCCCAAAAATACCAGCTATGGAACAGCTTATAAAATTCAGCTTTTAGGAGATTTGACATTTCCTGTCCCTCCTATTTTGCTTAAAAAGTAATCTTCTAATGTATCACCGGCCACAGAAAGACCTGTAACGAGAATATGTGCATCTGACAAAGCAGCAGCCACTTTTTCCATATCATCGAGATAATCATATAGGCGAATTATGCCATCTGGCATCAGCTTAAAACTATCTGTGTGTAGCGTTTCTTCCAAAACGATCAGAGCTTTTTGTGGATCAGTTGCCTTTATTGCGATATGCCGTTTGCAACGATCATTTAGTTCTCGATCTGATATTTCTTCGATAATTTTGCCTTTGTCTATTAAAATAAACTCTGATGCTGTCTGATACAGTTCCTCTAAGATATGGCTGGATACCAATATCGTCATTCCGTATTCCTTATTCAAGGACTTTAGCAAATTACGAATTTCCACAATTCCAGCAGGATCAAGCCCATTGATCGGTTCATCCAAAATAAGAAATTCTGGTGTATTTAATAGTGCGATTGCAATACCCAATCGCTGTCGCATCCCCAGCGAAAAATTACGGACAGCTTTTTTCCCGGTATCTTTCAGACCTACCATGTCTAAAGTTTTTTGGATAACTGCTTTGTCAGGGATACCACGTTGGATACGCTGTATCTCCATATTTTGATAAGCGGTCATTGTCGGAAAAAGCGCAGGTGTTTCGATCATGCAACCGATCCGCTTTCTCTGTTCCTGCAATTCCTTTTCGACGGTTTTCCCCCACAACGATAAGGTGCCGCTTGTCGGAAACGCTAATCCTGTAACCAATCTCAAAAAGGTGGTCTTTCCTGCTCCATTTTGGCCTATGAAGCCATAAATTTTCCCTTTTTCAATTTTCAAATCAATATGATCTAAGGCAACTGTGTGCCGGTATTCTTTTGTTAAGTCATGTGCTTCCAAAATAACAGAACTCATGTTGTCATCCTCCTTTACATTTTAGTGTAAGGGGAAATCATAAAGAATTTCTTAATTTCTATTTGGAAACCATAAAAAAAGCATAAAGCCAAGAGCTTACCCCTCGGCTTTATGCAAACGGTATCCAATGCCCCACACAGTATCTATAAACTCTTTATCCGGGCAAATGGCTTTCATCTTGTTTCGCAAGTTGCTAATATGGACATTTAAGGTGTTGTCCTCGCTGATATACTCTGTATTCCAAACACTTTGAAACAAATTCGCCTTTGAGAAGATCTTGTCCGGGTATTTCATAAGCAATTCCAGTATAGCAAATTCTTTCGCAGTTAAAGGTAACTCCGCCCCTTGTAGCATAGCTCTGTTGCCGTCTAAATCTAAAACCAAATCATTGCACTTCAAAGATGACGGCGTGCTGTTTTGAAATTGAATCCGGCGTAAGTTGCTTTCAATTCTGGCGAGAACTTCTTCCATATCGAAAGGTTTTGTAATGTAATCATCCGCACCAAGCCGCAACAAATCAATCTTGTTCTGTGTTGTTTCCTTTGCTGAAATTACTATGACAGGAATCGTTGAGAATTTACGAATATCCGCAAGTATAGTATCACCACTCCGATAAGGCAGCATTATATCAAGCAGAATAAGATCAATCTGATGTTCTTGTATGCAGTCTAACACATGAAGCCCATCATACTGACAAAGCACCTCATATCCATTTCCCTGTAAAAAATCAGCCAGCAATTTGCTGATCTCTAAATCATCCTCAACAATCAAAATTTTCATGTTGTTCTATGTTCACCTGCCTTATGTCAGCATTGTACTACACTTTTTATCTCTAATAGATTTAATTATATTTCCTTTCAGGAGAGAATACAAGGCATAAAATATGAATTATTAGATGTTAGAAGAACACATTTCTATTGCTGGGTACACTGGAAATATGAAACCAAAAGCCAGCAAAAGCCCCTCCTGTCTACGCATTTAGGGGGCAAAAAGCCCACGGAAATCAAGGCTTTTCGGCGGTGGTCGATGGGGTGGCAGAATGATTTATCAAATACCCGTCGGAACGGGCTTTGAAATGCGTAGGAAAATCTTTCCGGCGCTGGTTTTCCCGCCGGTTCTGTGGTATGCTGGAATAAGACAAAAAACGACAGGAGTTGACACGATGGCCGAACAGGAAATGTTACTGGACACAGCTACCATCAGGGCCGCCGTCGCCGGTGAGCTATGGGCTAAACAAAAAGTGATCGAACACTACACCCCCATGATCGACGAGTTGGCCGTTGACGAAGATATGAAGCAGCACCTTATTCTGAAACTGTTGGAAGAACTGCCTAACTTCCCAATGGGGCAGGCATAAGAAAAAAGAGCGCCGGACGCAGAGGCTTTGACACCTCCGCGCCCGGCGTTTTGGATAATTGCCGATTATGTCATAGCAAACTCGATGTGAGAGCTGTCCAGCTTCATAAACTTGGATTTCACCAGCTCTGCCGGGTAATCGTCCCCGGCAATACGGATGGTCTTGCGGACGCTGCACACGGTTTCCACCAGCAAGTCCACGATCTCGTCCAGCGTTTCCCGGTCAATGCCCTTGGCGTGCTGGCAAAGGTGTTCGTACTCGATGTTGTCCATGATGATCTCACGATAAATCTCTATGGCGCTCTGTGATTTTGCTCCCGTTCCTTTCCGTTCCGGCGGCTGTGCCGCTTCGTCCTCCGAGGGGAAGGGTCGGGAAAGGATAGGAATGGAATCGGTAATTGATACATCCGTAGTTGTTTTTTCTTTACTTGATATATCTTTATTTAATTGCATTGGATTTTCCAATGTCGGGTTTCCCGGTGTCGGATTATCCGATGTTGGATTTTCCAACACCGAGTTTTCCAATCCCGGTGCCGCCTCGTCCGGCTGCTCTGGCCGGGGCTGGGGCTGTTCAAAGGCCCGGTCGCTGCCGGAAGTGAAGTACATAGGCCGTCGCCTCCTTTCTGCGTTTGGGCAAAAAGAAAAGCCGCAGACTTTTTCAAAATCTGCGGCTTAGCCGGGGAACAGAAAAGGGCGCTGTCATGCTTGACAACACCCTGTTTCTGTCTGATTATTCAGTTGTTTTGACCTGCCCCGTTTTCCGCTGCCCTAAAAACATTGATTTTACTGGTTTTTTTCATGTTTTCTTATGGCAACGCTCTTTTTTGCAGGGTTTTTTCATTTTCAGATTATCCCAGCTTCGCCGGGAGAGACGAGGAAACCGTGGTCTGGTGCTTTTGACGGAATTGCCGCGGGGTGATCTGGTACCGCTTTTTAAAGGTGCGGATCAGATGACTGCAGTCCGCAAAGCCGGTCTCGGCTGCAATATAGTTCAGGTCATAGTCGGTAAAAAGAAGCAGGTTTTCAACCTTGTTCAGGCGGATAAACTCGATATACTGCTTACAGCTCTGCCCGTAATGCTTCAGAAAAAGTTTGGCAAAATAGGAGTAGCTCATGTTGTATTTATGTGCCAGTGCCTCGATATTGATGTTTTCCTGGGAATGGCGGTCGAGATAGACGAGGATATCCTGCATACTCTGTTCCTCACTCTCGGAAATCGATTCGGGATTGAAACAGATTCCCTGGCAGTGCCAGATACGCAGAAGCCGGAGAAACAGTGTGGAAAAGAGAGAATAGATATAGGCATCATAACCGTATTTCTTTTCAAGAGCCTCCCTCTCAAGGGTTACAAAAAAATCATGGAGATTCAGCTCTGAGAGATCTTCCTGCGTAAACAAAAGCGAAGGATAGGTCATCGTGGCGATTTTATGGAAAGCAAAGCTCAGGTTCGGAAGGTAGCTTCCGGTGAGCTGGATGCGGTTCAGGTTGAATTTGATACAGAAATAGCGGAATGGCCGATCCTGGTCTGCGGCAAGTGCGTGGACCGTCTGTGGAGGAAACAGGATGAAAGAGCCCGGTTTTATGTGGTAGACGGAATCGTTGCAGCTCACGAGAAGAGAACCTTCCTGCAGATAAAGAACCTCCGTAAAATAGTGCCAGTGGGATTTGACCGGCATGGAAAAACTGTCGGAGCAGCAGGAAAAGGCTTCAATCGGCGAGTGCAGGATGTCACTGTATTCAAAAAGATTCTTCAACGGAAAAGTCCCCCTTCAGGTAAAAAATATTCAGTATTTTTCTGGGAATATCAGTTTCGGAAAAATAGAAACATTCTATTTTTGTACAGTCGCATTATATCATATCCAAATGAAAATTGATACAATGGCGAAAGCATTTGAAAGAAAATTAATGCTGAATTTGGTAACTCAATTTCCTAAGATAAGGGGGGATATGAAAACATGAAAAGCAACACGAAACAATTCCCGAAAAACAAAATTGCGTGGCTGTGGGAAAACATGGAGGGAAAACGGGCGCTGTACTTTGTCGGTATTCTCGGAACCGTTTTGTATAATATTCTGCAGCTTACGATTCCCTATTTTTCGGGAAAAATTGTGGATCTGTTTTTAACGGGGGAGAACGCGGCGACAAATCTTCAGGTACACCGTGACCTGCTTTACCGCTTGCTGTTTGCGATGGTCGGCTTTACGTTCCTGCGTGTTATCGTTGTTTATGGCAGCTGTATGATCTATGAGACGGTGTCGCAGAGTGTTCTGTACCGGGTGCGGAATTATCTGTACGACAAGCTTCAGCGTCAGGATATGACGTTTTACAGTACCTATCGGACAGGAGATCTGATGACACGGCAGACAGGAGACCTGGATGCGGTGCGTCACATGGTTGCATGGGTTGTACGAATGGTGGTTGAGTCATTTTCTCTGTTTGCTGCAGCGGCCGTTTTCTTCCTGTATACGAACTGGAAGCTGGCACTGTGCGTTCTTGTGATTTCACCGTTTGTATTCTGGATTATCTATCTGTTCCGGAACCGCGTTGCCCCGATGCATGCGGCGCTGCGTGAAAAACTGGCACAGATGAATACATGCGCACAGGAGAATATTTCCGGAAACCGCGTTGTCAAAGCGTTTGCAAGAGAAGATTACGAAATCGAGAAATTCGACCGTGCCAATACCGACTATGCGGAGACGAATAAGGCAACCGGAATGGTATGGCTGAAATTTTTCCCGATTGTCGAGAGTATTGCGAACCTGATGCCGGTTGTCCTGCTCGCAGTCGGCGGTGTTTTTATGATCAGAGGACAGCTTACTATGGGAGACTATGTGGCATTTTCAGGCCTCATCTGGGCAATCGCCAATCCGATGCGTCAGATGGGAAATATCATGAACGAATTTCAGCGGTTCTCAGCAGCGTCGAAAAAGGTCATGGAGCTGTATTACTCCGAACCGAAAATCAGGGACGAAGAAAATGCCGTTTCCCATCCGGAGCGGTTTGAAGGCAAAATCGAGTTTGATAACGTTTCCTTCCAATACGAGGATGGTGATTTGCCGGTTCTGCACAATATTTCCTTCACGGCCCATCCGAACGAGACGGTTGCGATCATGGGCGAGACCGGCTGCGGCAAGACATCGCTGATCAATCTGATCCCGCGGTTTTATGAGCCGACAGAAGGACAGATCCGGATTGACGGAATTCCTGTAGAACAGCTGAAGCTGTATGATCTCCGAAAACAGATCGGACTTGCCACGCAGGATGTTCTGCTGTATTCTGACACGATCGAGGGAAACATTGCCTACGGCGATGATTCGATCAAGATGAACGAGGTTGTCAAGTTTGCAAGGTATTCCGCTGCGGCAGATTTCATTTCAAAGATGCCGGAGGGCTACGATACCCTGGTCGGAGAGCGCGGTGTTGGTCTTTCCGGAGGCCAGAAGCAGAGAATTTCTCTGGCAAGAGCACTGGCGATCCGTCCATCGGTTCTGATTCTTGACGATACAACATCGGCGGTTGATATGGAAACAGAGAAACAGATTCAGCAGTCCTTACGGGAGCTTGATTTTCCATGTACCAAGATTGTGATTGCACAGCGAATTTCGACAACGAAAACAGCGGACAAGATTATTGTTCTGCAAAATGGCTATATTGAAGAAATGGGAACACATGAGGAACTGATGGAGAAGAAGGGTTACTATTATGAACTGGTGAAGCTGCAGACCGGTGTGGATGAACTGTAGGAGGGGAAGCAATGGCAAAAAATACATACAAGCAGGATGAAGTGCTCGAAGAGCCGTTTGACATCAAGCATCTGCTCAGAGCTTCATCCTATATCAAAAAATATGCAAAACGGATGGTTTTTGCGATCCTTTTGAGTGGCATCGGCGGTGCGTCCGGCTATGTGGCGCCGATGATTATCCAGCGGGCGCTGGACCTTGCAATTCCGGAGAAAAACGAGAGGCTTTTATTTTCTCTTGTGGGAATGCTGGTCGGCATCTATCTGGTGAGCGTGATCTTCACAACAATCCGAAGCCGCATTATGGTGGATGTCAGTCAGAGTATCATCTATGATATCCGAAAAGATTTGTTTGCACATCTGCAGGAGCTGCCGTTCCAGTATTACGATGACCGCCCGCACGGCAAGATCCTGATTCGGGTTGTCAATTACGTCAACTCGGTATCGGATATGCTGTCAAACGGTCTGATCAACATCGTTCTGGAGGGCTTCAACCTTCTGTTTATCGTGATTTTCATGTTTCTGGTTGATGTGCAGATGGCATTTGTCGTGCTCTGCGGCGTGCCTGTGCTGTGTGTCTTCATGGTCTGGATCAAGAATAAACAGAGACGGGCATGGCAGGCAGTTTCAAATAAGAACTCAAACCTGAATGCCTATCTGCAGGAGAATATTGTCGGAGCCCGCATTACGCAGATATTTGCACGAGAGGATGAGAATGCGGAGATTTTCAAAGATCTTTCCAAGGATTGCCGCAGAACATGGAATACAGCAGTTCGCTATTCCAACCTGGTATGGCCGGGTATCGATTCAATTTCCGTCTGCGTGCGTGCTGCCATTTTTCTGTCCGGTCTGATCCTTTTCGGGCAGGGAAATAAGTCGGTTGGTACGATTGTAGCGATTTCGAGCTATGCATCGTATTTCTGGCAGCCGATCATGAACCTTGGAAACATCTTCAATAACTTTATCAACAACATTGCGTATCTGGAACGTATCTTTGAGACGATGGATGAGCCGGTGACGGTAAAGGATGCAAAAGATGCCGTTGAAATGCCAAAAATCCGCGGTGAGGTGACCTTCGATCACGTAAATTTCTCGTACGATGCGTCAAAACAGATCTTAAACGATGTTTCGTTTACGGTAAAACCGGGTGAGAGTGTGGCGCTTGTCGGACCGACCGGAGCCGGAAAGAGTACGATTGTCAACCTGATTTCACGGTTTTACAATGTCAATGGCGGTCGCGTCCTGATCGATGGACAGGATATCTCGCAGGTGACCATTCATTCCCTGCGTGAGCAGATGGGTATTATGATGCAGGACAGCTTTATTTTCTCGGGAGATATTGAGGATAATATCCGTTACGGAAAGCTTGACGCAACGCATGAGGAGATTGTGAAGGCGAGCAGAACTGTCTGTGCGGACGAGTTTATCAGCAAAATGCCGGATCGCTATCAGACGGAGGTAAGGGAGCGTGGTTCCATGCTGAGCCAGGGACAAAAGCAGCTCATTTCGTTTGCGCGTACCCTGCTTTCCGATCCGGCCATTCTGATTCTCGATGAGGCGACCTCAAGCATTGACGTACAGACCGAAAAAGCACTGCAGACGGGACTCAATGCCATGCTGAAGGGCAGAACCTCATTTATCATTGCGCATCGTCTGTCTACGATCCGCAACTGCGATAAGATTATGTATATCGATAACAGCGGTATTATGGAGAGCGGAACACATGATGAGCTGATGGCAAAGAAAGGCCATTATTATAAACTGTATACAGCACAGCTTGATGAAGTACAGAAAGCGGGCTGATCAAAAAAGATCATAAAAAAGATTATAAAAAAGGCTTCTGCCAGCGGATAAAAATCCGTGGCAGAAGCCTTTTGCCGTTTCTTGTTCGTGTCGCTTTTTGCGCGTGCCGCTTTTTGCCTGTGTCGCTTTTTACTCGTGTCGCCGAAGCGACCCGCCGCAGGTGGAAAGTCCTGCAAAGCAGGATTTTCTTTTACTTTCCGGAAAAGTATTTCTCTTTGATGATCTCAACCGGCATATCCTCGCCAGTCCACAGTTTGAAGGAAGCAGCTCCCTGGTATAACAGCATGTACATACCGTTTCCGGTCTTGCATCCAGCCTCTTTTGCCTCACGCAGCAGGCGGGTTTCCTGCGGATTGTAGATCACATCGAAAACGAAGAGGTCTTTGTGGAACATCGTTGTGTCGGTGATGATGGTGTTCTCGGTTTTTGGAGCCATTCCGACGGAAGTTCCGTTGACAAGAATGGCGCTGTCTGCGATGGATGCGCGAAGGACTTCCGGATCGGAGAAGTCGTGCAGGGTAACCTTGCAGGAAGTACGCTCATTGAGTTTTGCAACGATTTCCTCGGCTCTTCCGAAGAAATTGTCTCTGACGTTGAATACATTGATCTCAGCCACGCCGTCGAGGGCTGCCTGTACCAGGATTGCAGTAGCAGCGCCGCCGGCACCGAGCAGAGTCATCTTTTTGCCGATGATGTCTACGCCGTTTTCTGCAACTGCTCTCATGAAGCCGACACCGTCGGTGGTGTAAGCGGTGAGAACGCCGTTGTCGTTGACGATGGTATTACATGCGCCGGAGATCTCCGAAGCAGGAGAAACCTTGTCTGCCAATCTGCACATGATATTTTTGCCAGGCATGGTGATATTCCAGCCTCTTGCACCCATGGTGCGGAGTCCTTCGACTGCCTGCGGCATTTTGTCTTCCGGTACATCAAAGGCAAGGTAGCTATAATCAAGGCCGAGCTGGTCGCATGCTTCGTTGTGCATTTCCGGAGAAACACTGTGTGCAACCGGGCTTCCGAGTAAACATAATAATCCGGTGTGTCCTGTGATGTGTTTTGACATAATTTGAAATCCTCTCTCTCCTCGTATTTCCACATGATGATAAATCGTGCTGTAGCACTTTAAACTGCTACTATATGAAGTGAATTATACTCCAGATGCCGAAAGAAAGCAAGAAAAAAGAGGAAATGACGCAAAGTTCATTTCCTCTTTTCGTGTTGGTTTTTGATTAAGGTTTAAGATGGAAAAGATTCGCCCGGAAATCAGATTCCAAGTTTCTCTTTCATGTAGTCAACCGGAGTATCTTTTCCGGTGTACAGCTTGATTGCGATGAGTGCCTGGAACAGCATCATGCCCATGCCGTTGAATACTTTCTCACATCCTGCTTCTTTTGCCTGTTTCATCATAACGGTTTCGCGCGGAGCGTAAACGGTATCCGTTACGATGAGATCTTTTTTAAAGAAGGAAGGATCAGGAATGTTGGAAAGGTCTTCGAGTGGATGCATTCCTACGCCGGTAGCATCGCAGAACAGGTCAGCTGCGTGCATTTTTTCTTTCAGGAGGTCTTTGTCTGCCAGATCGTTCATGGTAGCCTTGCAGTTGGTGTTCTTATTGATCAGATCAACAATTTCCTCTCCACGGCTGTAGAATTTGTCTTTGATGTTGAAGATTTCAATTTCTGCAACTCCATCCAGAGCACCGCGCACTGCAATTGCAGTAGCAGCACCGCCGGTTCCGATCAGGACCATCTTCATTCCCTTGAAATCGATGCCCTCTTCGGTCAGTGCCTGCCAGTATCCCATACCATCGGTGTTGTAGCCTTTCAGTTTTCCGGTTACCTGACCGTTTTCGTCGCGGAGGTTGACTACGGTATTGATAGCGCCGCATAACTTAGCTGCTTCATCTACTTCGTCCAGATATTTGTGGACAACAGTTTTGTTTGGCATGGAAATATTGGAACCGAGCATTTTCAGCGCGCGGATACTCTGCACAGCATCTTTTAAAGAATCGTTATCAACTTCGAAAGCAAGCTGAATGACATCATCTCCGTTTTTGTCGTATGCAAGGTTGTGGGTTGTCGGAGACTGGGTATGACGGATCGGGTAAGCCATTAATCCAACTAATTCGGTATGTCCTGTAATATTTGGCATGATATTTTCCTCTTTTCTTTTTTATGCTGCGCTGTTGTCATTGATGTTGGAGTCAAAAGGTTTTTTGACCTTTTGACCCTGGTATCTTGTCATTTTGAAAAAGAAACAGCGTAGCAGATGATATACAGTTTTTGTCGGGCTGCTTAAAGTAGTGGAATCGTTATCGTTCCCTTATGCAGTGAAGCACTTGTTATTTCGCTGGGTAAGAAAGCGATGCTGGGGATTACTCAAGCGGCTCCAGATGCAGGTATCCCTGGGACTCCAGTACATTCAGGATCGCACGGCCTTCCATGGTACCTTCCATGATGCGGCGTGCGCGTACGGAATCGCCGATGGTATAAATATAAGTATGGGTATCGGCGAATGCTTCCTGAAGCTCCGGAAGAATCGGGTTGTTGGAGCGCATTCCAAGGCAGTTGAATCCATAATCGAAGGTGAGATCCTGGATGGTTCCGTCCGGAAGCTTTACAGTGAATGCGTTTTCTTTTACTTCCTGAAGAGCGGTGTTGACATATTCTTTTACACCGTATTTGTCGTGTGTCTCACGCATGGAGCATTTGGTGATCGGGTCTGCAAGCATACCGATCTGCGGCAGCATATCGATGATGGTACACTCGGCGCCTCTCGGTGCAAAGTATTCAATAACGTCAAGTCCTACGGAACCGCCGCCGACTACAACGACTTTCTTGCCCTGACAGGCTTCTTCCGGATATTTTCCGGCGTTTACATTGTTGATCATACCAAAGATGGTATTTACGTTTCCGGCATCGATGTTCTCTTTCAGGCCTTTGATCGGCGGAACAAGCGGAACGGAACCGGTGGAGTTTACAATGATGTCCGGTTTGAACTGTTTGATCTTATCCACCGTAGCTTCGGTGTTGAGGAAAATATACAGGTTTTTCAGTCTGGCGGCTCTTGCCTCAAGGTATTTCGGGAAGTCTTTCATACGGGTCTTGCTTGGAAGATCGGAGATGAAAGTGGAAAGACCGCCGATGTGATCGTTTTTCTCAAGTACGAAAACGTTGCATCCGACTTCTGCTGCGGTGCAGGCTGCTTCCATACCGGCAGTACCGGCGCCGACAACAACAACGTTACAGTTTTTATTTACTTTCAGTGCTTTGTAAACATCGCCTTCCGGAACAGCCGGGTTTACGGTACAGCGGATCGGGCGGTTGACGCCGATACGGTTTCCGGCACATCCGACGTTACAGGAGATGCATTTCCGAAGGATATCTTCCTCGCCGTTCTCAACTTTTTTCACCCAGTTCGGCTCAGCGATCAGGCCGCGTCCCATTCCGACGATATCTACATCGCCGCTCTCGAGAACTTTTTCAACGACCTTCGGGTCACGGTAGTTACCAGCATTGATAACCGGTTTTTTGAATTTATTTTTTACGGCTCTTGCCATGTAGGAACGCCATCCATCCGGCAGGAAGTTGGAGTCGATCTGATACTGCAGGGATGGGTTGAGGCCGCAGGATACGTCATACATATCTACGAACTCATCCAGGTACTCGAGGTACTCGAGGGTATCTTCCAGAGTATTTCCTCCCGGAACACGCTCCTCAGCAGAGATACGAACGATGATCGGGAACCACGGTCCGACGTTTTTACGTACTTCTTCGAGAACCATACGTGGGAAGCGCAGGCGGTTTTCTACAGAACCACCGAATTCATCGGTTCTTTTATTGTAATACGGGGAGATGAACTGGCTCATCAGGTAGGAGTGGCCGCAGTGGATTTCAATGGCATCAAAGCCGATGGCCTGCACACGTTTTGCAGCCTCGCCGTATTTTTTCACGGTTGTCATGATTTCTTCTTTTGTCATCGGGCGAGGGGTTTCTCCGCCGGCTTTTGTCGGGATGTTGGAAGAAGAAACGGTTTCCATACCGGTTCTTGCGGAAGATGCGGAAGCTCCGGCGTGGTTGATCTGAATTGCTACGGTAGCACCGTTTTTATGAAGATTTTCGACTAACTGATAGTAGCGCGGCATAAAGCTGTCGTGGTCGATACGGATCTGGCTGGTTCCGTTGGAACCGACCGGGTACTCGATGTTGGCGTTCTCCAGAATAATAAGACCAACGCCGCCTTTTGCGCGGAGAGAGTAATAATTCATATGACGGTTACTCATCTCACCGCTTGTCTCACCGTAGTTGGTTCCCATCGGGGTCATTGCAATACGGTTTTTAATCGTTGTTCGTTTGATGGTAATTGGTTCAAAAATTTTTGGGTAAGCACTCTTCATGAAAATTTCTCCTTATTCATTACATGAGCGGTAATCCTCTGTTTGTGACAAATCCATCATAACTCTTTCGACTAAAAATTAACAATATCTTTCAGATAAACTTTTGATACGTTTTCGCTATCGTTTCTGGACTCTTCGATAATGTCAGCGTGCTGTTTCATGTATTCGGTAAACCGTTCGACAGCCGGAAGCCGGTAGCGGTTCTTCATCCAGAACATAAAAGTCTGATGATAAATCTCGAGACCTTTCAGTGTATGGATGCGGATACCGTCTGCCTGTTCCAGAATATCGGTTCGCGGCATGAGCGCGATGCCGAAGTTTTCGCGTACCAGTGCCACAATCGAATATTCATCCGGGCATTCCATGATAATATTGGGATGAAGCTGATATTTGCGGTAGAGATGACCGGTGTAGGCCCCCATCCAGGATGCGCGGTCGTAGCCGATCACCGGATAACGGGTAAGCTTTACAAGCGGAACCTCCGGTTCGTCGGCAATCGGATGCTGTTCCGGGGACACGATGACAAGCGGCTGCTGGATCAACGGAAAAAACTCCATGTCGTCGCGCTTTAAAAAGCCGCCAAACCCAAGATCGAGTTCGCCGGATTTCACCTTCTGTGCAATGGCCGGGGTATGGTTCTGCCAGAAGCTAAAGGCAACATTTTTGTTTTCTTCTTGGTCCAGAAAGGTGCGGACATTGTGCGGAATATAATGTCCGGCAAGTGGAAAAATATAACCGATGTTGATTTTTCCGCCACCGGAGGCGAGTTCTTTCATCTTGCCTGCCGCAATGTCACAGTCGCCTGCGATCCGGTCTGCATGCTCCAGGAAAAGACGGCCGGCATTGGTAAGGACAACACCGCGCCCTTTCTTTTCAAACAGCGTGATTCCAAGCTCACTTTCAAGGGCGGCCATCGAACGGCTCAGGGATGGCTGGGAAATATAAAGCTCCTCTGCCGCCTGGTGATAATTTTCCAGCCGGGCGACCTTTCGGAAATAGAGAATCTGATTCAGTGTCATGTGGTTTTTCCTCCTGAAAAAATGGTTCCGTAAGAAAGTCTTTGCTTCCTCTTATTATGATAACTCAAGTATACCATATCAATGCATTCAATGCATTGGTTTTTCCTTTAAAAGCATTAGACCGCACACACTTTCACTGTTAAAATAAAGGCAAATGTTATTTTTTAACATTCACGAAACTGGTAATCTGTTGTTTGTGACAAAACAAAAGGATGAACCGAACAGAGGAAAAAGACAATTTGACCTCAACACATGATCTATTTAAAAAGGAGAGAAACCATGAACAAGAAATACCTGCCAAGTGCATTAATTTTGTACTTGAACTACTTTATCCACGGTGTTGGATGCTCTATTCTGGGCCAGGCAGTCATCAAAGAGGCTCTGGCAGCAGCATGGGGAGTGGAAGCAATGGCAATTACCGCAATTTCCGCAGCACTCGGTCTTGGCCGTCTGATCGCACTGCCATTTGCAGGTCCTCTGTCCGACAAGCTCGGACGTCGCATTTCCACCGCAATCGGAAGTGCTTCTTATGCAATTTATCTGATCGGCCTTGCCCTTGCATTTAATGCAGGAACACACGGTGGTTATACCATCGCTTACGTATGCGCCATTATCGGCGGTATCGCAAACTCCTTTCTGGATACCGGTATTTACCCGGCAGTATCCGAAATTATTTACAAAGCTCCGGGCGTTGCTACTATGGGAATCAAATTCTTCATCGCAATCGCACAGATGCTGCTTCCATTTGTTCTTGGTGTAGCGGTTACTTCTACCGCAGCCGGCTTTACCTCCTACAATCCGTTATTCTATGGATGCGGAATTGCGTATATCGTACTTTTTGTACTGGTATTCCTGTTCCCGCTGCCAGATGCTGACCAGAAAGCATCCGGCAAAAAAGAGGGTCTGATCGACAGCCTGAAGCATACCCATTTCTCTTTCGAGTCCATCGCCATGATCCTGATCGGATTCACCTGCACCGGTACCTTCCAGCTGTGGCTGAACTGTGCGCAGAACTTTGCAAAAGAAAATGTAGGCTGGGCGAATCCGTCCATCATGCAGACCTATTATTCAGCAGGAACCATGCTGGCACTCGTTGTAACCGCATTCCTGACCAGAAAAATCAAAGACGTTCGTTTCATCGTTGTTTACCCGGCTATCTGCCTTGTAACAATGATCGCTGTCCTGATGGGACAGAGTAAACCGCTGATGATCGCCGGTGCTTTCATCATCGGATGGGCTGGTGCAGGCGGACTGCTTCAGATCGCAACTTCCGTTTGCAACATGCTGTTCCCGAAAATCAAAGGAACCGTAACCGCACTGGTTATGATCGCATCTTCTCTCTGCAACTACACCATCCTGACCGCAGCATCTAAAATGCAGCCGTCCGGCGTTATGACCATGAATATCGTTCTGACCGCAGTTGGTGTTGCACTTGGACTGTTTGTAAACATCCGCTATAAAAAAATGGTTGAACTTGCACAGCAGGACAATTAAAATGAGGTTAAGGATTGCGGAAGTACGAAGTACCAGGTAATCTGGACGTGAAAAAGAAAAGCCTGCAAAGAAAAGTCAGGGTTAAATTGAAGAAAGAAGGAAAAACACATGAATACAGTAAAAGTTCGTGATATTGAAATCGGTGCCGGCGCACCGAAAATCATCGTTCCGATCGTAGGTGTTACCAAAAACGATATCATCGAAGAAGCAAAAACCTTCCATTCGATTCCGGTTGATGTTGTAGAATGGCGTGTAGACTGGTTTGAAGGCGTATTCGACTTTGCGCAGGTAGAGGACGTGTTAAAAGACCTCCGCGAAGCACTCGGCAATATTCCGCTTCTGATGACGTTCCGTACCTCCAAAGAGGGCGGTGAAAAAGCGATTGAGCCGGCAGCCTATGCGGAGCTGAACATCAAAGCAGCACAGACCGGATATGTGGATCTGGTGGATGTTGAGATCTTTACCGGAGATGACATTGTAAAGAAGATCATCGACGGTGCACACGCAGCAGGCGTAAAGGTTATCGCTTCCAATCATGATTTCTTCAAAACTCCTGCAAAAGCAGACATCATCTACAGACTGCGCAAGATGCAGGATATGAACGCAGATATTCCGAAGATTGCTGTTATGCCGCAGAACAGGAAAGACGTCCTGACCCTGCTTGCAGCAACAGAGGAAATGGCCACCAATTATGCGGACAGACCGATCATCACCATGTCTATGGCAGGCACCGGTGTAATCAGCCGTCTCTGCGGTGAGGTGTTTGGCTCTTCCATGACCTTCGGCGCGGCAAGGAAAGCATCCGCACCGGGTCAGATGGGTGTGAATGATCTGAGCACCGTTCTGGATCTGCTTCACAAAGCCATGTAACCGTTTTTTCTTTAGGGGACACCGGTATTTTTAGCTTTGCTGTTGATGCCGATGTCCCTTTTGTATTATTGTTCTGTTATAAATTTAACGGAGGTATGCCTTTTATGAAGAGAATATTTCACTGGCTGGATGAAAATCTCGAAGAATTTCTTCTGGTGATCGGTCTGATCGCCATGACGCTGATCATGGGAGTCCAGGTTTTCTGTCGTTACGTTCTTGGCATGTCGCTGTCGTGGTCAGAAGAGCTGACCAGATATATTTTTATCTGGTGCGGTTTTTTAAGCGTCAGCTACTGCAGTAAGAAATGCCTTTCCATCAAGATCGAGCAGTTTGTTGCGATTTTCCCGCGGAGAGGAAAAGCCATCTTCAAAATTGTGAATCATACATTTGAACTGATTTTTTTCATCTATATGATTCCGTTTGCTTTTTCCTATATGATGTCGTCGGTTAAAAGCGGCCAGCTTTCCCCGGCCTGCAAAATCCCGATGTACTTTATCCAGGCAGCACCGCTCGTCTCCTTTGTGCTGGTTGCCTTTCGTGTTTCGCAGCGGTGGATGATCGAGTTCCGCGTGGCACGGGGTGAGAACGTTTTCGACCCGGCCCATCCGGAGCGCAATACGCCGGAATCCTTCATTGAGGCAAATGCCGGAGCAGATAACGCCACAGAAAATGCCCTGAACGCGGGTATCGACAACCGCATTCATACGATTAAAAATTCAAACGAGGAGGAACGCTAATGCCGGTCGTAGTATTATTTTTGATTTTTGTTGCTTTGCTGGTCATCGCTGTTCCGGTATCGATTACCCTTGGAATCACATCTGTGCTTCCGTCGGTGTTTGACCCGTCCTTTACGGTAGGAGCCAAATATCTGATCCGTGCCATGTTCGGAGGTCTCGATTCCTTCCCCCTGCTGGCAGTCCCGATGTTCGTCCTCTCCGGTATCATCATGGCTAAGGGAGGCATCTCCAAAAAACTGTTTGATGTCTTTGCCTATTTTCTCGGAAAATTCACCGCAGGTATGCCGTGCGCCGTTATCGTCACCTGCCTTTTCTATGGTGCGATTTCCGGTTCCGCTCCGGCGACCGTTGCTGCTGTCGGAAGCATGACAATCCCGATTCTGACTACCCTTGGTTATGATCTGACATTCTCCACAGCGATTGTGGCAGTTGCCGGCGGCCTTGGCGTTATCATTCCCCCGAGTATTCCGTTCATCATGTACGGTATGGCTTCCGGTGCTTCGGTCAGTGACCTGTTCCTTGCCGGAATTGTACCGGGTCTGATGATCGGTCTGCTGCTGATGCTTTATGCCATCTATCACTGCAAACGGTATGGGGAGGATAGGGAGAAGATCTATGCAGAAGTCAAAGTGCTGCATGACAAAGGCCTGCTTCGCGTTTTAAAAGAGAGCTTTTTTGCACTGCTCAGTCCGGTAATCATCCTCGGCTGTATCTACAGCGGCGTTGCTTCCCCGACCGAGGCGGCTGTTATCTCCGTATTCTATGCATTGATCATCAGCCTTTTTGTGTACAGAAGTATCCGCATCCGCGACATCTGGTCCATTCTGGTTGAGGCGATTCGTACCTTCACTCCGATCCTGTTCATCCTGGCGGCATCGACAGCATTTTCCCGTGTCCTGACGCTGATGCAGGTGCCGCAGACGGTCAGTGAGTTCATTCTGAACAATTTCCACAGCCCGGTTGCGATCCTTCTGATCATCAACGTATTCCTGCTGATTGTCGGAATGGTCATGGATACCACACCGGCAATCCTGATTCTGACCCCGATCCTTCTGCCGATCGTACAGGCAATCGGTATGGATCCGATTCAGTTTGGTGTGATCATGGTTGTCAACCTTGCGATCGGTTTTGTAACACCGCCGATCGGCGTTAACCTGTTCGTGGCAAGCTCCCTGACCGAGGTTCCGGTCATGCAGATCGCAAAGAAGGCTATGCCGATGATCGGTTTCTTCCTTGCGGCACTGCTGCTGATTACGTTTATTCCGGCGATTTCGATTGGAATTTTATAGGGAGGAGCGAAGGACAATGAAAAAGATGACAAAAAGAAAAAGCTTTTCCGAAAAGTGACGGCACTTGCCGCTGTCGTTGCGCTTGGCGCATCGCTTGCCGGCTGCGGCTCTTCCGGAGAAGAGACGACACAGCGCTATTCCTGGCCGCTGGCAACGGCGAGCCCGGAGGACACGGTAACGCAGATCTTCGCTGAGAAGTTTGCGGAAGAGATTTCAGAGCTGAGCGATGGAAGGATGAAAATTCAGGTTTACGCAAACTCAACGCTTGGCGGCGACCGCGATCTGCTGGAAACGTGTGCTGACGGCGATATTCCGTTTGTCGTGCAGAATACGGCACCGCAGGTTTCTTTTATGGGGGATCTTGCCGTGTTTGATTTGCCGTGTGTGTTTGATTCTCTCGATGAATGCCGTGAGAAGATTGATAATCCGGAGTTTTACGAGCTGATCAGCAACGTTTATACGGAGGGAGGCTATCACCTGCTCGGTATGGCAGATCAGGGATTTCGTGTCATGAGTACGAATAAGCCGGTTTACAGCTTTTCGGATTTCAAGGGCCAGAAGATCCGTACCATGGAGAACAGCTACCATCTGGCATTCTGGAAAGCCATCGGTGCCAACCCGACGCCGATGAGCTTCAGTGAGGTTTACATCGGCCTGCAGCAGCACACGATTGATGCGCAGGAGAACCCGTATGAGGTCATCGTTTCGAATAACCTGTATGAGCAGCAGGATTACGTAGTGGAAACGAACCATCTGCCGCATCTGATTTCCCTGATCGTCAACGATGACTTCTTCAAAGATCTGCCGGAGGACGAGCAGGAGATCATGACAGAGGCCGCAAAGATTGCGACCGAGTACGCAAGAGAGCAGTCCGATGCCCGTATCGCCGATAAAATTGCGACGATCGAGGAGAGCGGAACGAAGATCCTGACTCTTGATGACCAGACAAGAGCGGAGATCCGAAAGGCGTCGAAGAGCGTGTATGAGTCGATCGAGGAGAATATTGACCCGGCAATTTACAATGCTTATATGGATGGCATTGAGTAAGAAAAAGAAAGATGAAATTCCCGACAGCAAGGCACAAAAAACGACGCTTTGCCGCCGGGAATTTTTGCGTCCGCCAAGTGGGGGGATTCGCAAAGATTGCCTTGCACAGTCGAAACGGCAAGACTATAATGGGGCTCAGAAGATTTAAAAAATTAGGACCAGAGGAGGTACAGAAATGATTTTTGAACACATGGACCGGATTGTATTTGCAGGAGATTCCGTAACGGATATGGAGAGCGCACAGCCGGTGGGGGAAGGTTTATTTGAAAATGTTGGAAAGAGTTATGTCAGAATCGTCGAGAATATGCTTGCGGCATTTTACCCGGAGGTGTATCTGCGTGTGACAAACTCCGGTATTGGCGGAAACACAAGCCGCGATCTGCTGCAGAGATTTGACCGCGATGTGGTATCTCTGAAACCGGACTGGGTTTCCATCTGCATCGGTATCAACGATGTCTGGAGACAGTTCGACAGCCCGGCTATCCCGGACGAGCAGGTATCCCCGGAGGAGTACCGTTTCAACGTCGAAAAGATGATTCTTTCCGTAAAAGACAACGTAAAAGGTATTTTCCTTATGACCCCATACTACATGGAGCCAAATGGAGAGGACTGGATGAGAAAACGCATGGACACCTACGGGGCCATCTGCAGTGAGCTGGCTGAAAAATACGGCTGCCGCTTCATCGACCTGCAGGCCGTATTCAATGATTATTTCCAGTACCGCCATTCTTCCTACATCGCCTGGGACAGAATCCATCCGAACCAGATCGGTGCGACGGTAATCGCTCGGGCATTTCTGGAAAAATGTGGATTTGATTATCATCACAGACCGGGAGAGGAATAAAAAGGCTGATAAATCTGTTTTGCTCCTGTTCTGTCTGAAAACAGCCGATACAGTCGAAAAAAAGAGAAAAAGAACGGTAAAATTCTGCTTAAATGACCAAATTTAATTGCTGTTTTGGGCTGGCTATGGTATATTATGACTATAGTGTACTTATGCTTGCATTAGGATGGACATTACATAGCAGGACATAAAATAAAAGAGAACAGGAGAGATAAACACATGTATCTGGAAGAGTATAAGAGATGGCTGGAAGCTGACCTGGAAGACGCAGACCTGAACCCGGAGCTGGCGCGGATTGAAGGAAACGATGAGGAGATCAAGGACCGTTTTGCTGTATCTCTGAAATTCGGAACCGCAGGACTTCGTGGTGTACTTGGCGCAGGAACAAACCGTATGAATATCTATGTAGTGCGTCAGGCAACACAGGGTCTTGCAAACTGGGTAAAAACACAGGGCGGAAACCAGACCGTAGCCATCAGCTATGACAGCCGTATTAAGAGCGATGTATTCGCAAAAACAGCAGCAGGTGTTCTCGCAGCAAACGGAATCAAAGTCAGAATCTACGACGCACTGATGCCGGTACCGGCACTTTCCTTTGCAACCCGTTACTATAACTGCAATGCAGGTATCATGGTAACTGCATCCCACAACCCGGCAAAATACAACGGCTACAAAGCCTACGGTCCGGACGGATGCCAGATGACCGACGATGCTGCTGCAATTGTATATGCAGAAATTCAGAAGACCGATATCCTGACCGGCGTAAAATATATGCCGTTTGCACAGGGAGTAGAAGAGGGACTGATCCGTTTCGTCGGCGATGACTGCAAGAATGCCCTGTATGAAGCAATCGAATCCCGTCAGGTTCGTCCGGGTCTGTGTAAAACCGCCGGACTGAAGCTCGTTTACAGCCCACTGAACGGATCTGGTCTTGTACCGGTTACGCGCGTATTAAAAGACATCGGCATCACCGATATTACCATCGTTCCGGAGCAGGAGTACCCGAACGGATACTTCACCACCTGCAGCTATCCGAACCCGGAAATCTTTGCAGCACTGGAAAAGGGCCTGGATCTTGCAAAAGAAACCGGCGCAGATCTGATGCTGGCTACCGACCCGGATGCAGACCGTGTTGGTATTGCCATGAAATGCCCGGATGGAAGCTATGAGCTGGTAACCGGAAATGAAGTCGGCGTTCTGCTTCTCGACTACATCTGCGCAGGCCGCATCGAGAAAGGCACCATGCCGGAGAAACCAGTTGCTGTAAAATCCATCGTGTCCACACCGCTGGCAGATGCAGTTGCAGAGCACTACGGCGTAGAGCTCCGCAGCGTTCTGACCGGATTCAAATGGATCGGTGATCAGATTGCAAACCTTGAGGCAGACGGCGAAGTAGACCGCTTCATCTTCGGATTCGAGGAGAGCTACGGATACCTGGCCGGCCCGTATGTAAGAGATAAAGACGCAGTCATCGGCTCCATGCTGATCTGCGAGATGGCAGCTTACTACAGAAGCATCGGAAGCTCTCTGAAACAGAGACTGGAAGAGATCTATGCCGAGTATGGCCGCTACCTGAACAAAGTAGACAGTTTCGAGTTCCCGGGCCTGAGCGGTATGGACAAGATGGCAGGCATCATGGATGGCCTCAGAAAAGAGCCGCTGACCGAGATCGCAGGTTCCGCTGTTGTCAAAGTAACCGATTACGAGAAACCAGAAGAGACCGGACTCCCGGCAGCAAACGTTCTGATCTACAAACTGGCAAACGGTGAAACCGTCATCGTCCGCCCGTCCGGAACAGAGCCGAAGATCAAAGTATACTACACAACACTTGGCAAGGATCTGGCAGAGGCAGAAGCTGAGAAAGAAAAACTCGCAGAGGCTTTAAAACCGATTCTGGCATAAAGAAACAAAAAGAATAGAAGGGCGTGGCTTCGGCTGCGCCCTTTTTCGACCCTGAATTTTTTTCGAAAAGTGTAAGATTTTCTGCAGAACAGCGTGATGATAGATGAAAGGGGGAAGTTCCATATGGAAGATGAAAGAATTGTCCTGCTGTATTGGGACAGAGATGAAGCTGCGATCAGCGAATCCTCGATGAAATATGGTGCATACTGTACATCTATTGCACAGAATATTCTGAAGAATCCGGCGGATGCAGAAGAATGCGTCAATGACACCTGGCTTCATGCGTGGAATGCCATGCCGCCGCACCGGCCGTCTCTGTTATCGACATTTCTTGGAAAGATAACAAGAAATCTTTCTTTTGATCTGTATAGAAAAATGCATCGCGGAAAACGCGGAGGAAGTCAGGTTGATGCGGTGTTGGACGAGTTGGAAGAATGCGTTTCGGGGAAAGATAATATTGAGCGGCAGTGGGAGATGAAAGAACTGGTAGCGGAAATCAATCAGTTTCTGCAGAAGCTGCCGGAGGAGAAACGATGCATGTTTGTCCTGCGGTACTGGTATGTGGACAGTATCGGCGAAATCGCGGGGCGTCTGGGCAGAAGCGAAAACTATGTTTCAGTTACGCTGAACCGGATCCGTGGGAAACTGCACACACACTTGACGGAAAGGGGGTTCGAAGTATGAAGAAAGAAGAATTATTTGAAACGCTGGGAAATCTGGATCCTGGTATGGTGGAAAACGCGGGGAAATATCAGCGTTCACGAAGGGCTGCATGGAAAAAATGTACGGCCGCGGCAGCCTGCGCGGTGATCATCGGCGGAGCTGTGCTGGGGGTTACGACATGGAGAAATGGACAGGAGAGTTCGTCAGTCCGTTACCCGTCGGGGCTAAAGACGGTTATGGCAGCTTATCCGGCATCTGTGGCGCAGACGATGGATGCACAGGAATTTATGGAAAGTGATGCGCACTGGGACTGGTGGAATTCCTACAGGGAACTGACAACAAAATCAGCGGAACTGCAGTCGGGAATGGATGCGTATTATCAGAAACTGATGGAACAGATGCTGGTTTCCGATAATGAAAATACCGTCTGCTCGCCGATCAATCTGTATATCGCGTTTGCGATGCTGGCGGAAACTTCGGATGGAAATACGCGGCAGCAGATTCTGGATATGCTTGGTGCGCAGGATATGGACACCTTACGGAAAAATATTTCTTCGCTCTGGAAAAGCAATTATGCAGACACGCCCGCGCTGAAAAGTGTGTTGGCAAATTCGCTGTGGCTGGATGGTGAGGAAACATACAATGACACAACGCTGCAGCGGCTGGCGGAACAGTATTATGCATCGACCTTCCGTGGGACTCCCGGATCGGAAGAGATGAATCAGGCCCTGCGGACGTGGACGGATGATAATACCGGCGGACTTTTGAAGGAATATACAAAAGACATGGCGATTGCCCCGGAAACGGTATTTGAACTGGTATCAACCATCTATTATAAGGCGATGTGGAGGGAAAATTTCTGGGAAGTAGATACAGAGAAGGAAACCTTCCACGGAGCTGCGGGAGATACCACTGTGGACATGATGAAAAAAACGGAATGGATGGATGTCTACCAGGGCGAACATTTCCGTGCAGTCAGCCTTAGCCTTCAGGACAGCGGCTCCATGTATTTCCTGCTTCCGGATGAAAATACCGATGTCAATGAACTGGTATCATCGCCGGATCTGATGAAGGTTATACGGCGGGATGAAAGCAGTGATAACTGGTATTCCCCTATGGTGAACCTGTCTGTTCCTAAATTTAAAGTATCGGAAAAAACAGACCTGATCGAAACGGTGCGCGCACTAGGTGTAACGGATGCGCTGGATACGGATCTGGCAGATTTCAGTCCATTAACAGGGGACAAAGAGAATTTATACCTGAGCAAAGCAGATCATGCCGCCACGCTTGAAATCGACGAAAACGGAGTAACCGGAGCAGCGTATACAGAACTCGGCATTTCAGAAACCGCAGCAGAAATACCGGACGACGAAATCGACTTCGTACTGGATCGTCCATTCCTGTTTCTTGTCACGGGGCAGGACGGATCGATTCTGTTTTCGGGAGTTGTGAGAAATATTGCAGAGACATGAAAAAAAGGAGTCGGACTGTCCGGCTCCTGTGTCTGAGACACGTTACAGTATCTCTTCGGTGCTTATTTTTACTCTGCGTTCCTTTGTCGGAGCAGAAAAACAGACAAAATCAGTACAGCAGGGAAAATGCAGCCGGCCAGCATACCTGCATTCAGATCGTCGCCGGTGTTTTGTGTGACAAATCCAATAACAAATGGGCCAATGGAACCACCCATATCTCCGGCCATGGCGAGAAGTGCGAACAGTGCAGTTCCGCCGAGTGGAATTTTAGAGGATGAAATACTGATGGTTCCCGGCCACATAATTCCTACGGAGAAACCACACACAACGCAGCCTATAAGATTTAAAAGAGGATATGGTGCGAGAGCTGCAGCCAGATAACAGATCAGGCAAAGTGTACCGGATGCGATCATAAATTTTGTTAAGTCAATTTTTCCCCGTATTTACCATAGAAGGTTCTGCTGATGCCCATCATCACAGCAAACAGGCACGGTCCTGCAATGTCTCCAATGCTTTTTGAGAGACCTAATGCAGACTCGGCATAAGCGGAAGCCCATTGCGCCATCGAAATCTCGCTTGCTCCGGCGCAGACCATAAGAACAAGGGAAATCCAGAAAATGGGAAGACGGCACAGCTGACGAATGGTAAGTCCTTCTTCGCTTCCGGTCAGTGATTCAATCGGGCAGGAAAGAAAATTAAATGTGTTGTACAGTGGAAGTACAGCCCAGATACATGCGAGGATCGGCCAGCGTTCCATACCAAAAACTGCCAGAAACGCAGTGGAGAGTAAGATGACGCCTACAGATCCCCAGCAGTAAAAGGAATGAAGCAGACTCATAACGCTGTCCTTATTGTCAAACGGACAAGCTTCTACGATTGGGCTGACAAGAACCTCAATCAGTCCGCTTCCGGCGGCATAGATCATGGCACTGAGCAAAATTCCTGCATAGGCATTTGGCAGAATATTGGGCAGAAAGGCAAGTCCAATCAGGCCGCAGGCGGAAAGAATCTCAGAAGCAACGACACACCTGCGATAACCGATTTTATCGACATATCTGGCACAGAACAAATCGACAAGAAGTTGTGTGAAAAAGAATATTGTCGAGATAAACGCAATTTTTCCAAGAGAAATATGGTAAGTTCTGTGAAAGGTAAGAAATAGTAAAGGTGCAAAATTTGCAGAAATTGCCTGCGTGATAAATCCAAGATAACAGGCAATTAAGGTTTTGTGGTAGTTCTTTTTCATAGTGATATACTCCGTTTTTTAAAATGGCAGAACTGCTGCGGCCGTAGTGTTCGTTTCGTTGCCGTTCACCGTGTTCCATTGAGCGACAACGATTCTTTTTGTATAATAACGTAAAATAGTGTCGCTTTCACTGGAATATATCGTCTGTTTATTGTATAATATCGTAAAATAGAGAGGGGCGTGCCTGAAAAACGGAGGCGGGGAAAGATGGAATTTAATACATTTTATAACAAGATCCAAACGGATGAAAGCATGATGGAAACGATACAGCATGGAAACAGTGAGTATCCGTTTCAATTGTATTACGACGATCTTGCGTTGTTTGATTTTCATTGTGTAGAATGGCACTGGCATGTGGAGTTTGAGTTTGTTTTTGTACAGGAGGGAACAGCAACCTTCTGGGTTGGCGAAAAGCAGTTTTCACTGGGACAGGGAACGGGCATTTTTATTAACTCAAAGATTTTGCATCGCTATTTTTCTGAAGGCCATGCGATTGTGCCAAATTTCGTTCTGAAACCGACATTTCTCGCTCCGGCAGACAGCCTGATTTACAAAAAATACATTGCACCGATACAGGCGTGTAAGGTGGACTGCATTGTCTTTTGCAGGGAAATAAAATGGCAGGCAGAAGCACTGGAGCTCATGCAGAAAATTCTCAAAGCGCAGGAATCAGACAAAGACCGGGAACTGGTTACTTTATTTCTGACGCAGGAATTGTGGCACTTGCTTTATTTGCACATGGATTCGGAAGTGCTGCAGAAAAAAGAGAAAATACGGCATCCTCACAGGGAAGAACACAGCTGATGATGCAATATATTCATCAAAATTTCCGACAGAATCTTACCTTGGAGGATATTGCCGGGCAGGCTATGGTGAGCAAGAGTACGGCATTGAATCTGTTCCGAAGATATCTTCACGATACGCCGGTGCATTATCTGGTGAAGTATCGTCTGCAGGAGGCTGCAAAGCTTCTGGCCACGACGGAGAAAAAGATAACTGTAATTTCCGGCGAGACGGGATTTGAAAATATGGATTATTTTTGCAAGACATTTAAGAAATATTATGGGAGGACACCAACGGAATATCGAAGAAAAAACAAATGGATACGGATGACAGAGAATGGATCGTTCAAGATGTAGTGTAAGAGGAAACGGAAAAATTACATTCTGAAAAAGGAGCGGAATCTGGTGTGGGTTCTGCTCCTTTTTGAATGGAGAATTATGAAATATACTTATTCGGCACAGCCGAAAACTCTTCTACATATTGTTCCAGTGCCGCAAGCAGCTCTTCAAGCGGAAAGACCTTCAGATCCTGCGCGGCTTCCGGCGGGACGGAGAGGAAGTGATGGAGGAGGTCAAGTACCTGTTGGACGTTCTCATACTGAATTTCTGCGATTCCAGGGTTCGTGACGTTAGGATTGAGATCGAGCGGGATGCAATAGCGGTTGACAAGATATGTATTCATTCGTGTATAGTCCCCGTAATAATACTCCTCCGTGAGATATCTGGAAAAAGGAATGGATGTCCGCGATTTTTTGATATAAACCGTTGCAATCTCATCTCTCATATCTGTAATTTCTCCATCCGCATTATAAAATTCCACAATCTGAGGAATGAAATCCTTAAAAAATTTCCGGTCAATATAAAGATGAAAATAATATCCCAGTGCGCTCGAATCTGGCAGAAGTGAACGGTATTTAGCTGTAAACCGTGTAAGATCCGGGAATACCATCATTTTTTCGCGGTAAAGCGGATCGCGGAAATGGGAGGATTCTTTCTGCTGCGTCGCATCCGGCAGAAGATTTCCGATCAGAAAATCATTTACCGATGAAATCGGATATGGAAAATCCGGGTGGGACGGGAGGTGCTTTAACAGCATTTGGGCTGCGGTAAGATGTAAAATAAAACCTGGCATGGGAATGAAGGTGTCCTTTCGTATTTGCTTCTAATCTAAACAAAATGGCAGCGTTTGTCAAATTCTATTTGAGTGGCGTAAATTCTAAAAAAAACATAAACACCGGCAAATTTCTTGACATGGAAATTTGTCGGTGTTATTATTTAACGCGCGTAAATAAATAACGCTGTTAAGCATTTGCAGCAAAAGGAGGGGGAAACATGAAGGATGCATTTGAAAAACTGTTTCGTGCGGTGCACCAGTTTAAAAAACTGAACGTATCAGACCTGATTCCGGGACTCAGCAGTTCCGAATTTTCCGTTATGGGTGCGATTTTGCAAATGGGAGAAAACGGAAAAATTACAAGCTCAGAGCTGGCGGCGAAGACCAAAACACTTCCGCCGGCTGTGTCGCGCACACTGCGCGGACTGGAGGAAAAAGGATATGTAGAGCGGAGCGTTGACAAAAAAGACCGCAGAAATACGTATATCAGTCTGACAGAGAAGGGCTGGAAAAAGGGGGAAGAGGTACGGGACAGAATGCAGGACTTTGGCTGCTCTGTGATGTCACAGTTAAAGGAAGAGGATATAGATCAGCTGGTTGCTTATCTGGATCGTATCTATGAGATCGCAGAAAAAGAAATTGACACCCGAAAACGACAGAATTAGTGTGCCGGCAAGCTGGTACACAAAAAAAGACAGAAAGGGGAAAAAATGAGTAAGATTTTCAAGAACATGATCCCGTACTGGAAATCGATTCTCGTGATTCTTATGCTTTTGTTTGTCCAGGCGTGGTGCGACCTGTCGCTCCCGTCGTACACATCCGATATTATTGATGTGGGCATTCAGAACAGTGGTGTTGAGCACGTTACACCGAAACGAATCACAGAGGAAGAATTTCAGACGGCCGAGTTTATCATGACGGATGATGAGGTGGATTTATGGGAAAGCCTCTATACGAAAAAGGACGGCTATTATGAACGGAACAAAGCTTCTGAAAAAGAACTTGATGAAGCAGACGATACACTGACCGTTGCACTGCTGATGAATTACCAGATGGGTGCGATGGAGGAGGATACCTTTAAACAACTCATGGCACAGCAGACCGGTCAGGATGCGTCGGTGTTTGAAAACATGACGATTGAGCAGATCGGCGAGATGATGCATGTGGAGCTGAAGAGCTTCCAACAGGAAAAAGAGGATGACGATGGAAACAAAGTCAAAGTCACCTGTGTGGATGTCCGTCCAATCTTTGCAGCGATGCTCGAGAGCGGACAGATGGATAAAGACACCGTGCTCTCGATGCGCGACAGCATGGAAAAAACGCTTGATACGATGGGAAGCTCCCTGGTAAAATCGATGGGCATTGCGTATGCAGTTTCCGCAGACAAAGCGGCGGGCCTCGATCTAGACCAGATTCAGAAAACGTATCTTCTGACCGCAGGCCTCAAGATGGTCGGCATGGCACTCCTGATGGGTGTGGTAACTGTTCTCGTCGGACTGTTTGCCTCCCGCGTCGGCGCCGGAATCGGCCGCGATCTGCGCGAAAAAGTATTCAAACGGGTTGTCGGATTCTCCAATGTGGAGATGGATCAGTTCTCCACCGCATCGCTGATTACCCGAAGCACGAACGATATCCAGCAGATCCAGATGGTCTCCGTCATGGTACTGCGAATGGTTGCCTACGCACCGATCCTTGGCATCGGCGGTGTGCTGAAAGTCATGAAAACGGGAGCCGGTATGGAATGGATCATTGTTCTTGCGATCATCGTCATTCTCGGCTACGTGATGCTGCTTGTCTCCCTTGCGATGCCGAAATTCAAGCTGATGCAGAAACTGGTCGACAACATCAACCTCGTATCGCGTGAAATCCTGACCGGACTCTCTGTCATCCGTGCGTTCGGAAGAGAGGACAAAGAGGAAGAGCGCTTCGACGGTGCGAATAAGGAACTGACCAAAACAACCCTGTTCACCAACCGCGTCATGACCTTTATGATGCCTGGTATGATGATGATTATGAACGTGCTGACCGTCGGAATCGTATGGGTCGGTGCACATAAAATCGATGCCGGCACGATGCAGGTCGGTGCAATGACTGCATTTATTACCTACGCCATGATGATCGTCATGTCTTTCCTGATGCTGACAATGATGTCAATCATGCTGCCGCGTGCCGCTGTTGCCGCCGGCCGTATCGATGAAGTCATTCAGACAGAATCCTCCATTCAGGATGTCAAAAATCCGGAGCAGCTGGAGGTTCACAACGGAGTTGTCCGCTTCGATCACGTCAACTTCCGTTATCCGGGCGCCGAGGAGGATGTGCTGCATGACATCGACTTCGTTGCCGAGCCTGGCAAGACGACAGCGATCATCGGAAGCACCGGCTGCGGTAAATCGACGCTGGTCAACCTGATCCCACGTCTCTATGATGTGACGGGCGGAAAGATTACGCTCGATGGAAAAGATATTCGAAACATTACGATGAAGGATCTGCGCGATGAGATCGGTTTCGTGCCGCAGAAAGGTGTGCTGTTCTCGGGAACGATCGCATCCAACCTGCGCTTCGGAAAAGACGATGCGACGGATGCGGAGATCGAAAAGGCAGCCGCAATTGCGCAGGCAACCGAGTTTATCGAGGCAAAAGATGACAAATACGAAACCGCGATTGCACAGGGCGGAACGAACGTATCCGGCGGACAGAAACAGCGTCTGGCGATTGCGCGTGCGATTGCAAAAGACCCGAAAATCTTTATTTTCGACGACAGTTTTTCTGCACTTGACCTGAAAACGGATGCGGCGCTTCGAAAAGCACTGGCGGAGAATGTCAAAGACAGCACCGTGATCATCGTGGCACAGCGGATCAGCACGATTCTCCATGCGGAGCAGATTCTGGTGCTCGATGACGGAAAAGTAGTCGGAAAAGGTACGCATGAGGAATTGCTGAGAAGCTGCGAGGTTTACCAGGAGATTGCGAAATCTCAGCTGTCAGAGAAAGAGCTTGGACTGAAGGAAAGTGAGGTGGCTGACCATGAGTAATGAAATGAACCAGCAGCCGCGCAAAAGAGGACCGATGGGACGGATGGGCCGCGGCATGCAGCCGGGCGAGAAGCCGAAAGATCTGAAAAAATCGATCAAACAGCTCGCCCAGTACATCGGAAAATATAAAATTGCGATTTTTATCGTTATGATCTGTGCCGCATGCTCGACGGTGTTCAACGTTGCCGGACCAAAGATTCTCGGAAAAGCTACGACCGCACTGTCCGAGGGACTGATGGAAAAGATCCGGGGCACAGGAAGCATTGATTTTGCAAGAATCGGAACGATTCTGCTGTTTGTACTTGGCCTGTATCTGATGAGCGCCCTGTTCAGCTTCATCCAGGGCTGGATTATGACCGGCGTTACCCAGAAGGTATGCTATCGTCTCCGGAAGGAAATCTCGGAGAAAATCAACCGCATGCCGATGAAATATTTTGAGAGCCGCACCTATGGCGAAGTGCTCTCACGTATTACCAACGATGTCGACACACTGGGTCAGGGACTGAACCAGAGCATTACCACAATCATCACATCCGTGGCAACGCTGGTCGGCGTTCTGATCATGATGCTGAGTATCTCTCCGCTGATGACGCTGATCGCACTTGTGATCCTGCCAATTTCTATGGGGCTGATCGGACTGGTGACGAAGAAATCCCAGAAATTCTTCCGTGACCAGCAGGAATATCTGGGTCACATCAATGGACAGGTTGAGGAGGTTTACGGCGGCCATCTCGTCATCAAGGCATTCAACCGCGAGAGGGATACGATCGAAGAGTTTGAAAAAACCAACAATATTCTTTACGATTCCGCATGGAAATCCCAGTTTTTATCCGGTATGATGCAGCCGATTATGATGTTTGTCGGAAATTTAGGCTACGCCTGCGTGGCATTGACCGGCGGACTTCTGGCGATCAAAAACGTGATCACGATCGGTGATATCCAGGCATTTATCCAGTATGTGAAAAACTTTACCCAGCCGATCCAGCAGATTGCGCAGGTTATCAACATGGTACAGTCGATGTCGGCGGCATCCGAGCGTGTCTTTGAATTCCTGAACGAGGAAGAGGAAGACCAGATTGTCGAGAATCCGGCAGCAATCGAGACTGTGACAGGAGAAGTCACCTTCGACCACGTACATTTCGGCTACAACCCGGAGCAGATCATCATCAACGATTTCAGCGCCAAAGTAAAACCGGGCCAGAAAACCGCGATCGTCGGCCCGACCGGAGCCGGAAAGACGACGATGGTCAAACTGCTGATGCGCTTCTACGATGTCAACAGCGGAGCCATTCTGCTGAACGACCACAACATCAAAGACTTCAACCGCAGAGAGCTGCGCGATGCCTTTGGTATGGTCCTGCAGGATACGTGGCTGTTCAAGGGAACCATCATGGAAAACATCCGCTACGGCCGGCTCGATGCGACAGATGAGGAAGTCATCGCAGCAGCAAAAGCCGCAAGAGCCCACCACTTCATCCAGACCCTGCCGGGCGGCTATCAGATGGAACTGAATGAAGATGCCAGCAATGTGTCGCAGGGACAGAAACAGCTGCTGACGATTGCACGCGCAATCCTTGCTGACAACAAGATTCTGATCCTCGATGAGGCAACCTCATCCGTCGACACCAGAACTGAAATCGAGATCCAGAAAGCCATGGATAACCTGATGAAGGGCAGAACAAGCTTCGTCATCGCCCACCGGCTGTCCACGATTCGTGATGCGGATCTGATTCTTGTCATGAAGGACGGAGATATCATCGAGCAGGGCAACCATGAAGAGCTGCTTGCGAAGAATGGGTTCTATGCAAACCTTTACAATTCGCAATTTGAGGATGTCGTGGCGTAACATACAGCAATTCTATTTAAGAAGAAAGAGATTCCTGAAAACGGGAGTCTCTTTTTTGGGGAACAATTATGTAAAGAAAAATTTCATGAGTTTTCACCAAATTTTGCCGGAGATTTTTGGAATGCAGCCAGGTGTATTTCATGGTATGATAGTAGCAATATTTTCAAAAGAGAGGTATTGAATGGCAAAACTTGAAATTGTAAAGGACAGCGAGGGGAATAAGATCGTACTGATTCCAGAAATTCTATTTTTTAATAAACAGAACATTGAATGGGAATTAGTGGAACAATATTTGGAAAAGTATGTGGGAGAAATTGTGGAAATAGCCGAAACAAGAGAAGTCGTTTATATTGGGAAAAATTTCCAGATGAATATAGCGGCTCTTTGTATACAAGAAAATCCAAAGGTGCCAGAGCCAAAGCAAAAGCTAATGCGGCACAGGGGATAATGGAAATGATTGAGATTGCAGCACAAAAGGTATTCTGTGAGAATCGAAAAGAAAAACATTCACAGGATGCACAGAAAGGCTGGTATTATTATCATACAAGATTTGCATTACCATTGTATAACAATAAAAATAAAACGGAAGAATATAACGTTTATACAGCATGTCTGGTAATTAACTGCGCATCGAATGGAAAATTGTACTTATATGATATTGTAGATATAAAAAAAGAAGCGAGTAACCCACTCAAGACTGAAAACAGCCAAGTGGTACAAAACCGCTTCTTTTAGTATAATATCATTTAGAATGAAATAAGTCAACTCAAAATATTGAGCTGTTCTTGGAATCATAATTCGAGAAAGAATCCATACATTTCAGCATCTGCATCAGTCAAAATGATTCGGGTGCTGTTTTACGTTGCGGCTTATCCCAAATACTGCGGGTTATCCCAGATTGCTTGAGGTAAAAGAAAAAATTTGGTATGCTGTTGAGAAGTAGAATCTTCGATAAGAAGAGTATGGGGGAAAATAATGAATTTAATTTTATGCGATGATGATAAAGTGTTTTTAAATAAACTGGAAATCAGAATTCGAGGTTTAAGTCAGAAACATAAGATTGCAGTGAAAATGGAGTGCTACGTATCTGCGAAGGAGATGCTGGAAGGAATCAAAAATCTTGATGAGATTTCTGCTTTTTTTATTGATATTGATATGCCGGAAGTGAATGGATTTGAGGCTGCATCGTATCTGAAAAAGTGGAACAGGGAATGTTGCATTGTGTTTGTATCGAATAAGGATGATCTGGTGTTTCAGTCATTGGTGTATCATCCATTCTTTTTATCCGCAAGGCACATCTGGATGAGGAACTGGAGCCGCAGTTGCTGGAACTGCAGAAAAAGGCAGGAAAGAAAGTTCCCCAAATAGAACTGCAGACAGGGCGTCAGAGTGTAAAACTTGCATTGCGTGATATCTGGTTTGTGGAGAGCGAGAAGAACTATCTGCTTTTTTATCGGGAAAAAGATACGAGGGATGAGGCGATTCGTGTAAGAATGAAAATGTCAGAAGCGGAGAAAAAACTAGAAGCGCATAAATTTGTAAGGACACATAAAGGATATTTGGTTAACATGAACTATGTATATCGGTTGCGCGAAAAAGAACTTCTGTTATTGAACGGGAAGCATTCCTGTCAGCAGAAATTATCTGAATCAGGTTCGAATGAAAATTATGGGAGTGGTGATGGAATGAGTGCAGCATTTTGGAAGGTCTTTGAACTTGCAATTTCTGTTTGGGAAAACATACTTTTGTTGGAATTCTGCATGGATTTTATGCAGCAGAAACCCAGAGGGAAAAAAGGTAAAGTTTTGTGGGGAATTGCAGTGCTATTTGGGCTAATCTTTCCTGCGTTGGAAAAGTATCCTGCGTTATATGACAGGTGGGAAATGTGGATCACATTGATTTGGCTTTTTGTCTATTTGACGGTGGGTACACAGGGAAGTGTTCTGAGAAAGGTTACTGCAGCGGTAGTTGCGAGAGCAGTATTGATGATGGTAAACACAGCGATCCTTTTCGGCGGCAGTTTTATCCTTCAAGAAAGTGTTGCATCGTTTATTCAAGATCAGGATACAGTAAGAATTGCGCTCGTGCTATTATCAAAAATTTCTTATTTTTTTGTTGGTAAATTACTAAATAGTCTTTTGTTTGAACGAGAGAATCTGATAAGCTGGCAATGGATTGTCATGGGATGCAACCTTGTTTTCTCAATTATTGCGGGAGATACTATGATTTTGGTAGTAAGAGATCTGCCAAGTGTGCAGATGCAGGAACAGAAATGGATTTTGCTGTGCGTATGCTGTATCTGGCTGATGTGCCTGATTATGTACTTTATAGTACAGCAAATGAGCAAGGATAATCAAACAAAGCTAGAATATGAACTGATGAAAGAAAAAGAGAAATATTCAAAGGAAAGTATGGAAATTATTAAGAGAAGTAATGAAGAATTACGAGAATTTAAACATGATTTGAAAAATTATCTTTTACCTCTGCAAGAGGCAATGGAGACCATGCCGCAGTCGGAAATGGTAAAGGTATGGGAAAAAATTAATCAGAAAATTGAAGATGTGCAGACACTGATTCAGACCGGAAACAGTTATGTGGATTCTATGATTAATACAAAAATTACTCTTGCGAGAAGTGAAAAAGTAGATGTGAAATGTACGATTCTGAGCAAAATGGAAGGAATTGATGATTTGGAGTTTTGCACTGTGTTTGGAAATCTCATGGATAATGCGATTGAAGCAGAGCGGAAAGTTACAGAGAAGAAAGAAATTATAATTTTTGTAGAGGAAAAAATGGGATATCTTCGGTTGGAGATTCAAAACAAAATAGAGAAATCTGTTTTAAATGAAAATTCAAGTTTGAATACGACGAAGAAAGATACAAGCAGCCACGGGATTGGGCACAAAAGTGTAAAACGGACGATGCAAAAGGTAGGTGGCGCGTTAAAGTATTATGAGACAGGAGATTTGTTTTGCGCAGAGGCAGTGTTTCCGATAAAATGATATCAGTGTCAAAAGACCTTTTGATACCTACCTCATAGAACGCAATAAAAAAGACTTTGTTTGTATGAAGGAAGCAAAAAGAATGCGGATTTCAAAGGACAAAGTCTTATTTTTTGCCATCTGTACCGATTATCCCAGATAGAGCATGATATCCCAGATCCGTTGACGATGGAGAAAATTTTCGTTATGCTTCGAGTACAGAAGAGAAAGAACGAAATTTTGAAAAGAGGGGATATATGGGAAAGAAAGTGTTGGGAGTTCTGACGATATTGCTGCTTCTTTCGGGTTGTCAGAATATGGGGAATGAGTCAGAAAATTTGCAGCAGGTAAAAAACAGGAAAATGGAGAAGAACGGAATATTTCTATCAGCAATGATGAAACGGAAACAAATGTGACACATGAAAATGATCAGGAATTAAGCGATGGTGAGCATATTAGTTTTCAGCTTGGCAGTCAGGCAAAAATTGATGCGGTTGTTGACATGCCTGACAAAAAATGGAACGAGTTTGAAAAATGTGTGATAGAAGTGGATGGATTTCAAGGAGAAAGTGTGTTCAATAAAATACTTGGGAAAATCCCGGAAAGTGGATTGGAAACAAGAAAAGGAGACACAGGAGAGCCGGACGTTTGTTATTCGTATGAGGGAATACTTGGCGAACAATTAAAAAATCAAAATGGAACGGTGTCTGTCAGCAATATATTAGGAGTAGAAACGGAAGAAGGAAAAAAAGTTTATTATAATTTACCTGTTGAATATATTACATCAGCCTATGGTGAAGGGATTTTAGTCAGAGACAATGAGCAGGAAATTTCATTGGAAGACGAAGAAAAGCTGATAGAGGAGGGAAAAGAGTTTGTTAGATGGATTGGAGACTGGGAAAAGGTTGAATTGACCAGTAAATACAGTTTTTCGTATAAACAGATGAAAAAACAGCAGGAATTAATGGAACAGGCAATCGAGAATGGAGAATTGCTAAAGCCTCAGAAGATTCAGAAATATGAGTGGTCAAAAGCAGATGACTGTTTCCTGCTGTTTTTTCAGAGCTATCTAAATGGGGTTCCCGTATTATGCAATGAAATTAACCGGCAGGATGATCTTTATATTCCGTCATCTAAAATACAGGCTGTTATAACGGAGGGCGGAATTCAATATCTTCAAGCAGTTAATCACTATGCTATTCGGGAAAAGGAACCGGTATCTCTTGCGGAAAAAGATATTATTTTGGAAACGCTGAGAAATAAGTATGATTTGGCAATTGCCGAGCCGATTACGCTGGATCAGATGAAACTGATTTATTACCCAATGACAACGGGAAGAAATGAAACGGGGCATTGGATGTGTGATATGATTCCTGCGTGGCAGTTTCGATTTATAGAAGATGAGATCGAACAGTATGTTTACATCAATGCACTGGATGGACGGGAAATTGCGGGGTGAGTTTGTCTGAGCTTTATGATTTACTCAAAGAATAAATTACTTTTGTGAAAGATGTGGCTCCGGGCTAAGCGGGGTCACATCTTTTTAAAAGACGAAGAGGATAAGAGATTGTTGCGGAAGGACAAGAAGGTGATCTTTCATGAATTTTTTTCGAATGATAAAAATGGATTTTAAAAGAATGTTTTTATCAGGAAAATTTTATTTTGCCATCGCAGATGCGATGCTGGTTACCGTGTTAAACATCAGTCAGGAAGCAATGCAGAGCCGGTGGAATGCATCGGTATATTACCTGGTTGTCAGCAGTCATGGTGTGGGGGCATTTTTTGAAGTGTTTTCTGTGCTGGCTGTGCTGCCGTTTGCGCTGAGCTATTGGGAAGACAGCAGAAATGGCTATCTTAGATGCATTGAGACACGCATAGGGAGAACAGCATATTGCTGGTCGCATCTGGTGGTTGCCTTTTTCGGTTCTGTGATCAGTATTTTTCTGGGAATGGCAGTTGTTTATGGCGTTTTGGCATTAAAAATACCGTGGATAAAAAAAGAAGAGCTTGAAACATTAACAGGCAGTTTAAGCTATGGAAATGGACTCGTTCTGCCGTTTTACCTTGCCGCAAGATTTGGAGTTGAGGCTGTCAAGTATGCATTTATGGCAGTTTTTGCGCTTATGATATCGGGAAAAATAAAAAATCTGTTTGTGCTGGTCAGCACACCGGCTCTTTTTTATTATGCAAGCCAGCTTGTAGCAGAAGCGCTGCAGCTGCCGGGCCAGATGAGATGGTACCAGCTCCATGGGGGAAGTATCCGGAATTTTAAGGATTTTTTTGTGATAGCTGGTTATTTCCTTATTCTGACAGGAATGGAAGGTGTAATTTTCGTGCGAGTGGTAAAGAGGAGGGCGCAGAATGGATAGAATACGGATGAGCCTTCGGGTATGTCAGATACGTTTGCGGAAAACATTCACAACACCACGGTTTTATGTTGCGCTGTTGTGGATTGCGATCCTTTTTCATGTAATGACGGTGGGTATTCGAGGCTTCTGCGAGCAGACCGGAGTTGATGTGACTTTTTGGATGCTGCCGTTTATGACCAGATATAATGGAGACCAGATTATCATTGTTCTTGGGGCTCTGCTGCTTTTCTGTGATGCTCCGTTTCTGGAACCGAACAGCGGGTGGCAGATTTTGCGGGCCGGGCGGAAAAGCTGGTTTTGGGGAAACATGCTGTACATTGTGGTTGTTTCCTTTTTTTACACCATATGCTTAAGTATGATTCCGGTACTGCTTGTGTTTCCGAATGTAGGGTGGGAAACCGGATGGGGGAAGGTGATCAGTACGCTGGCTCAGACGAATGCGGCATATACCTTTGACCAGGAACCGTTGGATTATCTGATCCTTTCGAGATTTTCGCCGCAGGAGGCAATGGGACTCACAATGCTTGCGATCTGGTGCCTGTCGGTTATGACAGGCGTTGTGAGTTATGCCGGAAATTTTCTGGTACACAGGGGATTTGGAATCGTCATCAACTGCGGCATCGCACTCACTGCGCTTCTGCTCAGCAAATTTTCCAGCATCACAATCGGCTATTACTGCGCGCCGCCGCTTTGGATGAATATTGCGAGCTACAAGTGGCAGGGATATGGAAACGGGCCGTCGATGGCATATGTTTACAGTGTCTTTGCGATTGTCATCGGCGCATGCACGATCCTTTCGTATCTCGGGATCCGGAAAAAGGATCTGAACTTTGTGGAGGAAATCTGAAAGAATGGAAGAAAAGATAAGAATAGAAAACGTGACAAAAAAGTTTGGCAGCTACGCGGCGTTGGACGGGATCAGCCTGAGCTTCGAAAAAGGAAAAATTCACGGAATGATCGGAAGAAACGGAAGTGGGAAGACGGTACTGTTCAAATGCATCTGCGGATTTCTCCGGGTGGACGATGGCGCGGTTTTTGTGGATGGAAAACAGATTGGGAAAGAGATCGAAGCGCCGGAGAGTATTGGCGCCATCATCGAGACACCGGGCTTTCTTCCGGGCTACAGTGCCAGACAGAATCTGCAGTTTCTCGCCGGCATCCGCAGGAAGATCGGAAAAAAGGAGATCGATGCGGCCATCCGAAAAGTCGGACTGGATCCGGAAGCGAAAAAGCATGTCGGCAAGTATTCGCTCGGCATGCGCCAGCGTCTCGGTATTGCACAGGCGATTATGGAGGAACCTTCCCTTCTGATTCTGGATGAACCGATGAACGGTCTCGACAACCAGGGCGTGCAGGAGATGCGGCAGCTGTTTTTGAAACTGAAAGACGAAGGAAAAACCATTCTTCTTGCCAGCCACAACCGGGAAGACATTGCAGCACTGTGCGATACGACGGTGGAGATTGACAGAGGAAAGATTGTAGGCTGACGGAAAAAAGTTGCTCGTTTTTGGTGAATCTCATTGTCTTCCGGTGAAGCAGAGAATATAATAAAAACACAGAGAAGATCGAATCTTACGCTATTTGGTGTAGGATGGAGACAGGGAAAACAAAAAAGATTACGAAAACGAGGACATGAACAATGGCAGACAGACACACAACAGAAAAATTGCTGGAGGGCGAACGCCTTTCCGGAAAGGTGACACTCTTTGCAAAAGTAACGATTTTACCGGGTGATGAGCTTCCGTATCATGAGCATCATGGGGAGACAGAAGCGTATCACATCCTGTCCGGTGCGGGTATGTATCAGGATAACGACAAAACCTACCCGGTGCAGGCGGGCATGACGACGTTCTGCGAGGACGGCAGCGGCCATGCGGTTTCCTGCGCAGGGGAAGAACCGCTCGTGTTTCTGGCGATGATTCAGAAAAAAGTAGAATAAGCAGGTACGGATATGAGCAGAAAGAAAAAGCCCAGAATGGAATACCGCTATTACGAAGTGCCGGAAAAATGCCCGGTGCTGGTGCTGCAGGGAGAAAAATGGTTGCAGAATTATGGGTACCAGATTGATTATCTGCATTTTCATAACCTGATGGAGATCGGTTTCTGCTATTACGGTGAGGGAACGATTGTTTTGGAAGATGAGGAACTGCCGTATCATGGCGGTATGTTTACGGTGGTGCCGAAAAACTTTCCGCATACAACAAACTCAAAAGAAAACAGTGTATGTTCCTGGGCATGGGTGTTTGTGGATGTGGAAGGATTTATTACAGAGCTGTATAAGGGCAATATGCGCATGGCACAAAAGCTGATTGCGCGTATTAACCAGAAGGCCCATTTTGTGAAAAATGAGGAAAGGCCGGAGGTCGCGGAGATGATCAAACTGATCATTAAATGCATGGGTGAAAAACGGGAATTTTATCTCGAGGAAGTGAAAGGACTGACCAGAGCGCTTCTGATGCAGATTGCCAGATGGAATGAAAGGGACGAGGAGCAGGAAAAGAATTCTATTGTAGATGATGCCAGTATCGCTCTGATTCTGCCTGCGCTGGATTATATTGGAGAAAATTATAAAGAGATTCTTCGAATTGAGGAGCTGGCAGAGGTATGTCATATCAGCGAAACACATCTGCGCCGTATTTTTCAGGAATCCATGCGGATGACGCCGGTTGAGTACATTAACTGGGTCCGGATCCGGGCGGCATGTAAGGAACTGCGGAAAACAAATATTTCTGTAAATGAGATTGCAATGCGAAGCGGATTCACAACAATTTCTACATTTAACCGTAATTTCCGCCGGATTCTTGGTGTATCTCCACAGCAGTGGCGAAGTGCACCGGAACATTATGAACGAAAATTGTTGAATTTTGATATAAAAACACAGGAAGGATGGTGATGTCCGTCAAAATGCATATAAATGGTTGAAAATGCATAGTATAGAGTTAAAAATGCGCACAAACGACGGGAAAATATGTTATACTTTGTACATGTTGAGGGAATAAAAACATAAAAAATGTACAAAACAACCAAAAAATTTCTGCGCTGTAAAAAGTGCGGAGGTTCCGGTTGTAAAATAACATCTTAAGGAGGATGTGCAATATGAAAAGAAAAATTGTATCAATCGTAATGGCATCAGCAATGGTATTTGGACTGGCTGCATGTGGTTCCAGCGGAGGAACTACAACAAGTTCCAGCAACGGCGGAAACGATGCATCAGCAGCAAGTGAAACCACTGCAAAATCAGAGAGCAGCGACGTAGTAGAGGGCAGCTCTGATGATGACAACACCTTAACCGTATGGACCTGGGACCCGAACTTCAACGTTTACGCGATCAAGAAAGCAGCTGAAATTTATGCACAGGATCACGAAGGATTCAAAGTAGAAGTCAGCGAAGTACAGTCCGACGACATTGAAACCCGTCTGACCACAGCAGTTTCCGCAGGAGACTTAAGCACTCTGCCGGATATCTTCCTGATGCAGGATAACTCCTTCCAGAAATATGCAACCAACTATCCGGACATCTTCACCGATCTGACCGATTCCGGAATTGATTTCAGCGAATTCTCATCCGCAAAAGTTGCTTACTCTACTCTGGATGGGAAGAACTACGGAATTCCGTTCGACAATGGTGCCGTTATCGAGTGCCTGCGTACTGATATGCTGGAGCAGGCAGGCTTCACCGTAGATGATTTCACAGATATCACCTGGAATGACTTTATGGAGAAAGCAAAAGTTGTCAAAGAGAAAACAGGCCAGCCGATCCTGACATCTCAGGCCGGATCTCCGGACCTTGTTATGGAAATGCTGCAGTCCTGCGGTGAGTCCCTTTTCAACGAAGATGGATCTGTCAACATCGTAGACAACAAAGCACTGAAACCAATCCTTGAGATTTACAGCCAGATGGTAAAAGATGGCACTCTTGTAGAGGTTACTGACTGGGATCAGTACATCGCATCCATCAACAACGGAACTACAGCAGGCGTTATCAACGGATGCTGGATCATGGCTTCCATCACAGCAAATGAAGATCAGTCCGGCAAATGGGCAATCACCAATATGCCGAAACTGGACGGCGTTGACGGAGCAACCAACTACTCCAACAACGGTGGTTCTTCCTGGGCAATTTCTTCCAACTGCAAAAAACAGGATCTTGCCATTGACTTTATGAAATCTACCTTCGCAGGCAGCACAGCTCTTTACGATGATATCATCGCAAAAGGCGCTCTGGCAACCTGGGCACCGGCAGGAGATTCCGAAGCATATGCACAGCCAGTTGCATTCTTCAGCGATGACCCGGTTTACGCAAAGATCGTTGATTTCGCAACCAAGACTCCATCCAACATCACTGGAGCATTCTACTACGATGCACGTGATGCTGTCGGAACCGCACTTTCCAATATCATCCAGACAGGAGCAGATATGGACAGCGAACTTCAGACCGCACAGGAAACTGTAGAGTTCAACATGGGTGGCTGATATCCTGCAATACATAAAAAAGTAGGACGATAAGAAACGGGTCTGCTTCCTGGACAGACAGAAGCAGGCCCGTTCTGTATCTATGCGGTGTGTGTTTGAAAAATGATTTCTGCAGGAGAACATGAAATGTTGTCTGCAAAAAGATTTTTTCAAACACACGCCAGGTAAAAAAGAAAGGAAGATTCCATGAGCAGTCAGAAGAAAAAGGAATGAACTTGGAAAGAAAACAGAATCTTACCGGCTGGGCTTTCCTGATGCCGGCAACGATCCTGATCGCATGGATGAGCTTTTATCCGATGATTCAGGCATTCATCCTGTCTTTACAGACAGGTATGGGCATCAACCTAAAATTCAACGGATTTGCAAACTATGCCCGTATTTTAAAAGACCCGACCTTTAAACAGACCTTAAGCAACACCTTCTTTTATCTGATTATTCAGGTGCCGATCATGCTGATCCTCGGCCTGATGTTTGCTTCCATGCTGAACAACAAAGATCTGCGTTTTAAGGGACTGTTCCGTACCTGCATTTTCCTGCCGTGCGCAACATCTCTCGTATCTTACGCGATGATCTTCCGTTCCCTGTTTGCAAATGACGGTTTTATCAACACCGTTCTCCGCGGCCTCGGCATGAACCCGATCATGTGGTTCTCCAATGCGTGGACAGCCCGTGCGGTTATCATCATCGCCCTGATCTGGAGATGGACCGGATACAACATGGTCTTCTATCTCTCCGGTATGCAGAACATTGAATATTCGATCTACGAAGCAGCCAAAATCGACGGCGCAAGCCCGCTGCAGACTTTCTTCAAGATCACCGTTCCACTGTTAAAACCGATGATTCTGCTGACCACAATTACTTCTACCAACGGTACTCTGCAGCTGTTCGATGAGTCCCTGAACCTGACAAACGGAGGTCCTGGAAAATCAACCATGACCATGTCTCATTATATTTACAATATGTCCTTTGTACAGAGCCCGAACTTTGGCTATGCGGCAGCAATGTCCATCCTGATCCTGATCATGGTAGCCATTCTGGCACTGCTTCAGATGAAAGTAGGTGACGAGCGATAATGGGAAAAGCAAAGAAATTTTTCATGTATCTGATTTTAACGGTAGCGTCGATCCTTTCTGTTTTTCCGCTGTACTATATGTTCTGCGCGTCTACAAACAGAAGTATTGATGTCATTGCCGGAAAACTGATTCCGGGTACGTATCTGATTGACAACTTTAAAGCGCTGATTGCGCAGCAGAACCTGCGCCTTGCACTGTGCAACTCCTTCCGGAATGCGACGGTGCTGACCATTCTCTGTCTTCTGGTCTGCTCGATCGCCGGTTATGGATTTGAGATCTATCATGATAAAGCAAAAGATGCGGTATTTACCGTACTTCTGACTGCGATGATGATTCCGTTCGCAGCCATCATGATCCCAATGTTCCGTATGTTTTCCCAGCTAAAGATGGTCAACACGATGGCAGCTTTCATGCTTCCTTCGATTTCAACACCGTTCATGATCATGATGTTCCGCCAGGCTTCCCGTTCCTTCCCGCACGATATCATCGAAGCGGCAAGACTCGATGGCTTAAGCGAGACAGGAATTTTCTTTCGTATGTATATGCCGACCATGAAATCGACGTATGCGGCAGCAACAATCATCACCTTTATGAACGCATGGAACAACTACCTGTGGCCGAAGGTTATCTTACAGAACAATGAATCCATCACCATGCCGATGCTGGTAGCGAACCTGCTCGGCGGCTACACTGTAGATTATGGTGTGCTGATGCTCGGCGTATTTATCTGTACGATCCCGACAGCAATTATTTTCTTCTGCTTCCAGAAGAGCTTCACAGAAGGTATCACAGGTGCCGTAAAATAAGAAAAAGAATCGAACAGAAAAGGTGGATATTTGGATGAATATCCACCTTTTTTTCAAAAGATCAAAAAGAACAAAATTCCAGAAGGAGGAAAATAAAAATGGGTGTATTTCAGTATGAAAAAGTGAAGGACCCGACGTACTATGGAGAAAACCGGGTGGCGGCGCATTCCGATCACAGATATTATGGATCGGTGGAAGAAATGGAGCAGCATGTGGAAAACTTCCGTCACAGTCTGAACGGACTGTGGAAATTCCATTACGCAAAGAACTACGAGAGCACGATTCCGGGATTCGAGACACCGGAGTATGACTGCACAAAATGGGACGATATCCGCGTGCCGGCACATATCCAGATGGAGGGATATGACGCACCGCAGTATGCCAATGTGCAGTACCCATGGGAAGGAAGAGAAGAGATCCAGCCGGGCGAGATTCCGGAGCGGTTCAATCCGACGGCTTCCTATGTGAAATATTTTGAAGTGCCGGAGCAGATGAAAAGGAAAACGGCTTTTTTGGTTTCCTTCCAGGGAGCAGAGAGCGGTATTGCCGTATGGCTGAACGGAACGTTCCTTGGCTACAGCGAGGATACGTTTACTCCGTCCGAGTTTGAACTGACCCCGTATCTGAAAGAGGGCGAAAATAAACTGGCTGCGCAGGTTTTCAAATGGACGAGCGGAAGCTGGTGCGAGGATCAGGATTTCTTCCGTTTCTCCGGTATTTACCGTGATGTGTATCTGTACACGATTCCGGAGGTTCACGTTTCGGATCTGAAAGTACAGACGCTGCTGGATGATACGTTTACGAAGGCAGATCTGGTCATTGATACGAAAATGATCGGAACAGGAAAGGTAAAAATTACCCTGTTAAAAGACGGAACGGCACTGCAGAGCACCGAAGGTGTGCTGGATGGGGAAACACAGTTTGTTCTGAAAGTCGATCACCCGGAACTGTGGTCCGCAGAGACACCGGTGCTGTATGATCTTCTGCTGGAAGTCACCGCAGAGGATGGAACGGTGCAGGAACTGATTCCGCAGAGAGTCGGATTCCGCCGCTTTGAGATGAAAGACCACATCATGATGCTGAATGGAAAGCGGGTTGTCTTTAAAGGCGTCAACCGCCACGAGTTCAGCTCCGTATCCGGCCGTGTCGTTTCGAGAGAAGAGCTGATCAAAGACCTGACGACGATGAAACAGAACAACATCAATGCAATCCGTACCTGCCATTACCCGGATGCGGTCGGCATTTATGATCTGTGCGATGAATACGGTCTTTACATGATCGCGGAGTGCAACATGGAGTCCCATGGAACGAGAGATACGGATGCGGTACGAAGCGGAGATTTCTCCGGTGTTGTACCATGCGACCGCCCGGAGTGGATGGACTGTATGCTCGACCGTGTCAATTCGATGTATCAGAGAGACAAAAACCATCCGGCGATTCTGATCTGGTCCTGCGGAAATGAATCGTTTGGCGGAAAAGTTATTTTTGAAATGTCCCAGTTATACCGGAAAATGGACCCGACCCGTCTCGTTCATTATGAAGGAGTTAATGACGACCGCAGATACAACGACACCAGCGATATGGAAAGCCGGATGTACACCACCGTCAATGAAATCCGTGAATTCTTGTCGAAAGACAGAAGAAAACCGTATGTCTGCTGTGAGTATGCACATGCGATGGGAAATTCCTGCGGCGCCATGAAGAAATATATGGATCTTGCCGAGGAAGAACCGCTGTTCCAGGGCGGCTTTATCTGGGATTATATCGACCAGTCAATCTACAAAAAAGACCGCTACGGAAAAGCGTTCCAGGCGTACGGCGGAGACTTTGATGATCATCCATGCGATTACAATTTCAGCGGAAATGGTATTGTATACGGCGGCGAGCGCGATGCTTCCCCGAAGATGCAGGAAGTAAAATTCTGCTATCAGAACATTGCTGTGGATGTACAGAAAGACAAAGCAGTTGTAAAAAATAAGAACCTGTTTGTGAATACCGATGCGTTTGACTGCGTGGTAATTCTCGAAAAAGAAGGAAAGAAACTGAAAGAAGTGCCGATGGAAATTTCCGTGGAGCCGCTTTCCGAAAAAACAGTGGAGCTTCCGATTGCCGTACAGACCCTTCCGGGCGAGTATGCGGTGACCGTTTCCTTCCGCCTGAAAGAAGATACCATATGGGGCAAGCGCGGCCATGAAGTTGCATTCGGACAGGGTGTTTATGAAGTGGAAGCACCGGCGAAAGCAGAAAAACCGGCGAAATTTGAAGTGATCCGTTCCAACCATGATTTTGGTGTGCGCGGCGAAAATTTTGATGTGATGTTCTCCGATCTGAACGGCGGACTCGTATCGTACCGTTACGGCGGCGTTGAGATGATCAAAATGATTCCGAAACCGAACTTCTGGCGTGCGCCGATCGACAATGACTGCGGAAGCCTGATGCCGATGCGTTACAGCCAGTGGAAGATTGCTTCAATGTATCTGTCCCACAAATATCCGAACGGCAGCCATTATCCGGGACTGTATGCGCCGGAAATCGAAGTACACGAGGACTGCGCAGAAGTCAGCTACCGCTATGTAATGCCGACCACACCGGCGAGCGAGTGCCGTCTGACCTACCGTGTCTTCGGCGATGGAAGCATTCAGACGACGCTGACGTATGATCCGGTGAAAGAGCTCGGCGATATGCCGGAATTCGGCATGATGTTCAAACTGGATGCCGATTATGACAACGTTACCTGGTACGGCATGGGACCGGAGGAGACGTATGTGGACCGCTGTGCCGGAGCAAAGCTCGGTGTTTATAAGAATAAAGTCGAAGATAATATGGCGAAATATCTCGTTCCGCAGGAGTGCGGCAACAAGGTTGGTGTACGCTGGGCAACCGTGACGAACCGCAAGGGCCGCGGTATGATGTTCAGCGGCGACAAGATGGAATTTTCCGCACTGCCGTACACACCGCACGAGCTGGAAAATGCGATGCATCCGTATGAACTGCCGCAGGTACATTACACCGTTGTGCGCGTGGCAAAACAGCAGATGGGTGTTGGCGGAGACGACAGCTGGGGTGCACAGACCCATCCGGAGTACCTGATTCCGATTGATAAAAAACTGGAGTTTACCTTTACGTTTAAGGGAATCTGATGCGTTCAGCCCATTCTGTCCGTGGACAGGATGGGCTGTCTGCGAAAGAAAAGGAGACAAAAGCAGATGGGGAAAGAAGTAAATTTTGGAAAGCTCCTGCACGGGGGCGATTATAACCCGGAACAGTGGCTGGATTACCCGGAGATTCTGGAACAGGATCTGGCGTATTTCAAGAAAGCCAGAATCAACGAGGTTTCGCTTGGCATGTTTTCCTGGGCATTTTTAGAGCCGGAGGAAGGAGTTTTCCGTCTGGAATGGTTAAAAGAGGTGATTGACCGCCTGTACGAAAACGAAATTGTGGTTATGCTTTCCACGCCGACGGCGGCAAGACCGCGCTGGATGGCGGAAAAATACCCGGAGGTGCTCCGTGTCAATGCAGCGGGAGAACGGAATCTGTACGGGGAGCGCCATAATCACTGCTATACCTCACCGGTTTACCGGGAAAAAACGAGAATCATCAATACGAAGCTGGCGGAAATGTTCAAAGATCACCCTGGCGTGATTGCATGGCATATTTCGAATGAATACGGCGGAGAGTGCCACTGCCCGCTGTGCCAGGAGGCATTCCGCGGCTGGGTGAAGAAAAAATACGGCACACTGGAACGGCTGAACCGTGTCTGGAATACCGGGTTCTGGAGTCATACTTACCAGAGTTTTGACCAGGTGGAGAGCCCGTCTCCGAAAGGAGATTTTTCGCTGCATGGACTGAATCTGGACTGGAAACGGTTTGTGACGGATCAGACCGCGGATTTTGTAAAATGGGAAATCAAAGCGCTGCGGGACGCTGGGGCAGAACAGCCGTCTACCATCAATATGATGTATAACTTTACCGGACTGAACTACTACAAGTTTGCCGATGTGATTGACTTTGTATCCTGGGACAATTATCCGACCTGGCATAAAGAGGCGGAGACGGTAACAGCGATGGATACAGGTATGCAGCATGACATTATGCGGAGCATTCAGAAAAAGCCGTTTTATCTGATGGAGAGCTGTCCTTCCGCAACGAACTGGCAGTCCGTCAGCAAGCTGAAAAAACCGGGCATGCTGCAGGCCGCGTCACTGCAGGCAGTTGCGCATGGGTCGGACAGTGTGCTGTATTTCCAGATGAGGCAGAGCCGCGGTGCATCCGAAAAATTCCATGGGGCAGTGATCGACCATTATGGCGGATCGGATACTAGGGTATTCCGTGAAGTGACGAAAGTCGGCGTAGCTTTGGAGAAACTGCAGGAAGTGAACGGTTCGCAGAACCCGGCGGAAGCAGCCGTGATTTATGATGTCGAAAACCGCTGGGCGGTGGAAGATGCGGCGGGTCCGCGGAATGCAGGTGTTTTTTATAAAGAAACCGTGGAAAAGCCATATCAGGCATTCCGGAAACTGGGCATCAATGTGGATGTGATTGATGAGACGTGCAGCCTCGACGGATACCGTGTTGTGGCAGCGCCGATGGTTTATCTGCTGCGGGAAGGATGGACAGAGAAGGTTCGGAACTTTGTGAAAAACGGCGGAATTTTTCTGCTGACTTACTGGTCCGGCATTGTGGATGAGACGGATCTCTGTTACTTAGGCGGAACACCGCATGACCTGATGGATGTGATGGGATTCCGGAGTATGGAGATTGACGGACTGTACGATGGCGAATGGAACGAGGGCATTCCGGAACCGGAAAATCCGCTGCATCTGGAACTGGCATACCGCTGCAGTCATCTCTGCGAGCTGGTACAGCCATCGACGGCGGAAGTAGTGATGACATACGGAAAGGATTTCTATGACGGCATGCCTGCGATGACCCGGAATGTGTACGGAAAGGGAAAAGCGTATGCCGTTTGTGCGGACTTTGAACAGGGACTGTACGATGAAGTCTGCCGGAAACTGGCAGAAGAGGCCGGTGTGGAGCGGATCGTGGAAGAAGTTCCGGAAGGTGTGGAAGTCACGATGCGTAAGCAGAAGGACGGAACCAGGTACGTGTTTGTCCAGAACTTTAACCGGGAGGCCGTTGCGGTCAAACTGCCGATCGAGCGCTATCCGGTATGGCAGGGAACGTATGACGGAACGATCGGAAGCTGGAAGACGATTGTGCTGAAAGGAAGATAGAAGAGAAGAAAAGTCTGTTGAGAAAAACCGGAATGGGCTGTTTCTCAACAGACTTTTTTCGTTCATGCATTTGCGGCAGCGTCTTCTTCCTGCGCCAGCTTTTTCTTATACGCCTCGCCCCAGTCCCACATCGCATCCATGATCGGGTGGAGGCTGAAGCTGAGTTCCGTCAGGGAATATTCGACACGCGGCGGTACCTCGGCGTAAACTTTACGGTTGACCAGACCGCTCTGTTCCATCTGGCGGAGCTGGGAAGTTAAAACTTTTTGAGAGACGTGACCGATGGACTTTTTCAGCTCGCCGAACCGCATGGTGCCGTGGAGCAGCAGATCGCGCAAGATCAGAACTTTCCATTTATCACTGATCAGAGTCAGCGTAGTTTCCACCGGGCAGGGCGGAAGATCAGCAAGAGAAACGGGTGTTTTTTCTGCGGATGACATAAGAGAAAACCTCCTTTTTGAAGAAAATAATGATTTGAAAGATGGCGGAAACGTCTGATTTTACACAATAGTATCTTTTGGGTAACTACACCACAATATTGTGCTTACTTTACGAAAGAACTCTATGGACTTATTATAAAGCCATCGAAAGAAAAAACAATTCAAAAAACAAAATGGAGGAAAGTAAAATGAGCAAAGCAGTAGAATTTTTAAATGAGAATCCGATACAGTATCTGGCAACGGTAGGTCGTGACGGAAAGGCAAAATGCCGCCCGTTCATGTTTGCAGGAGAGGTTGACGGAAAACTGTGGTTCTGCACCAACAACACAAAAGATGTTTACAAAGATATGCAGGAGAATCCGGAAATCGAAATCTCTGTTTCCAGCCCGTCCTACGCATGGATCCGTCTGCACGGAACCGCAGTGTTTGAAAATAACATGGCTGTAAAAGAAGTGTGCATGCAGAACCCGATCGTAAAAGGCCAGTACCAGACCGCTGACAACCCGATTTTCGAGGTGTTCTATCTGGACAATGCACACGGTGTAATCGCAGACTTTTCCGGAAACCCACAGTACGAGTTTTAATCTGTCGCTATGAATTTGAAAACTGCGCGTCGCATTCTCGTTACTTTAGCCTGCAAATAAAAAGTCAATACTAAAATTGAAGAAAGTTAAAAAACTTTACAGGTTAAAAATTAGGCATTAAAATAAGGCCACCACAACCAGTGCTGGTCTGAAAGTAAAAGTTTTGAATTAGCTTGGATCAGGAAGAACAGAAAGATATTCTTTCACTCGTCCATAGTATATTCTGAGAAATTTATTAGCACCTGCAGTCATATAAACATAGTAAGGCTTACCCTGGGTGCGTTTTCTGTCCATGAATTGATATACAGGATCATCCTGAGGCATGGTTTTGATAAGAACATCCATTACTTGAAAAAGAGTCTTTCTTAAATTTGAAGATCCACGTTTGGATGTTGGGACGCTTTTTTGTGCATAGGAACCAGATTCGTTTACCCCAGGATCAACTCCGGCGAATGCAGTAAGGGCTCCTTTATGCGTGAATCTGGTTACATCACCGATCTCAGCCATAAGCTGTGGACCGAGAGATGGACCAATCCCTTTAAACTGCATGACAATTGAGTATTCAGGAAGCTTTGAGGCAGTCTCGTTCATGAGAGTGCGTATTGTTTCGACAGTAACGGAAGTACTGTTGAGCTGATCGATAGCTTGTCTGATGATATGTTTGGTTATTTCATTCTTAGGAAATACTGGAACAAGTTCCTTTGTTTTGGTGTAAATTTCTTCCGCTTTTGATTTATTGAAGGCATATTTTTTGCGCTTGCACCAGTTCTGATAATGTTCAACAAAAGCGTTTAGAGACATTTTACGAATGCAATCTACATGCCAGTATGTAGAGACAAAATCAACCCATTTCTGGGAACCATCACTGCGGGTGGGACTATTGAAATAAGTATTTGCATTTGGATAGGTCTGGTCAATGAGGCCAATAAGATTATTTTTCATAGCCGTTTTTTGTTTCACATAGAAATGGAACTGACGATTCATGACCTTTAGCTGAGCGCGTAATTCATCTGTAATACTATACGGTTCAAGACTTTGCCATTTGTCAAGAGCGTAGCGGGCAATCTTGACAGAATCAGCTTTGTCGGACTTGATTTTGCGAAGAGAATCGTTATTAAAATCTTTGACCAACTTGGGATTAACAGCACTGACAAAGAGATCTGCTGCTGAAAGCTGGTGAGCAAGTGCTTCGTAGTAGCGGCCGGTATGTTCCATTACAACCCGGGATTCACCTTCGATAGAATGAATAAGTTTAATAAGTGAATGGATATCACTGGATGTGTGCTTAATCTCAAAAGGAGAGGATACAATCTCCCCAAATGGTCTCAGAATTGTAACCATACTTTTACCTTTTGAAACATCGATACCTACTGCGTTCATAAATTTATCACTCCTTAAAAAATATTACAATGGATAAATACCAGTTTTACTCATTACCTGTTCAAACTACTGTGTGTGACACGAATGCACCTAATGTGATTCAACCTGCATAAAACGAACACTGTGAATGAGGAGCCGGTTATCAGTCTAAAGTACGGACGCGAGGTCCAAGTGATGAAGTCGATATACCATTGCATCCTACATTCTAACAGTTTAAGTAATGAGATGGATAAATCCTTACTGGAAGTAAGGGGATTACCCATAAATATATTGTAGTAGTGATGAGTTAGACGCGCAATTTTTTTAATATAAAACAGAACAAATGTTTGATATATTATTATGGATATGGTAAAATACTTTTATGGAGAAAGATATGTTTACAATTAATAAAAATGGTTTTTCCTATCCGGCGTCAAGGAAAGAGTTGTGGGGAGAACATTTGTGAAATCCGTCTTATTGTGCTGTAACGGTTAGTGACCGAAGCCGTGAACAGATACTTGCTTACATAGAAGGTCAGAAGGAAAAATCCCGTTAAAACCCGGAGGAGAAAGCGAATGAAAATCATATCCAGTTATGGTGTAGAATTACGAAAACAGAATATTCCAATCCGCCAGACACTGGAGATTTACCGTTCTGCTGTCCGCTATCTGGTCGAAGTGTATGAATCTGTATGG
>ENA-OQOA01000026-OQOA01000026.1-human-gut-metagenome-genome-assembly--contig:-NODE-26-length-85047-cov-5.859303_pt1 | contig 85047 bp, 86 predicted proteins | sample MGYA00242633_ERZ504888 | MGnify/ENA primary metagenome ERZ504888 (study PRJEB26092, sample SAMD00036372) | human gut metagenome | host: Homo sapiens | study: EMG produced TPA metagenomics assembly of...
AATTTTAACGCCAATGGAAAAACATGAAATTTACTTGCAAGCTGCATAAAAACTGCCAGCAGATAAATTTCTACGGGCAGGAAAAATTTATATTTTTTCAATTGTCTACTTGACGGGGAGCGGTTCAAAGCGCCCGGAACCACGTTCGGTTTCGGGCGCTTTCTTTTATCTTTCCTATGCAGTTTTTGCTTCTTTCGAACCGAGGCACACAATCAGCCAGCCGATGAAGGCCGCAAGAGATGCGCAGATCAGCATCGCGCCAACACCGGCTGCATCGATAAGCCAGCCGCCAAACAGGGAGCTCATTACATTTCCTGCGGTGATGGTCATTGCCATATATGCCTGTCCTTTAATCGAATCCTGCGGCTCCATGATGCCGTCCACGTAATAGACGCAGGCGACGTTGATCAGCGCCCAGCCGAACATCTGGAACGGCTGAGCAGCGTAGTATGTCGGAATATTAAAGGCCAGGAAGGTTCCTATGCTTTTCAGGACAAAAAACAGGCCGGAGAGGCGGAACCAGAAAACACTGCTCTTCTTTTTCAGCAGATAGCCGAACAGAAACATCGTTGGCAGCTCGGAAACCGCAGAGATGGTCATCGCATTTCCCATCTCACCGCTGCCACCACCTTTTGCCATTGCAATCTGATAATTGAAGCTGTTAATCAGGCTATGTGACATAAAGATCAGAATGCAGCCAAGCAGTACTACCGCGAAGGACGGATACCGTTTCAGAAAATCGACCGGACCGGCTGCTCCTGTCTCTTCTTTTTCTGCTTCTGCTTTTTTCCTGTCCTTTTTAAACGGAAAGTGAAATACACAGATGAGGAAAAGAATGTTCAGCGCGATAGCCCAGATCGGAATCATGTCTGCTCCAAAGGATGCGGTCAGCCGGCCGAGCAGCCATGATGCAATCGCATATGCAACGGAACCCATGCCGCGCCCGATTCCGTAATCAAGTTCCTCTCCCTGGCGGATCGTCTCCATACCAAGAGAATTAACGAACGGAATCATCAGCATCAGCATCGTAATGCTTGCGCCGTACAGCAGTGTCCTTACCACCATAGAACTGCTTTCTGCCGTTGCAGCAAGGGAAATGACAAGAACAAGCTGAATCAGGTTCGCTCCAAGGAGCATTGTTCGTACGGACGGGCTTTCCGGCCGATCTGCGTAGGATGCCAACGCAGGCTGCAGAACCGCTGACACGATACAGCCAACTGCCGTCAGAAGGCCAATTTGTGTGTTTGTGAAGCCTTTTTCAAGAAGATAGACGCTGGCATACCCCATCAGTGCCGCGTATCCCATCCAGTAGCAGCCCTGAATCGTGCCATAGCGCACGGACAGGTGTTTTTTCATGTTTTTGTCCCCCTTTTTCTACAACTTTTCCCTTATCGTAGCGTATTCTGCAGAAAATAGCAACTCAAAATCAACAATAAAACTATTTAGATTTTTTTCGAAATGCTTATTGACTTTTCACTTTCCCTGTGATAAAAAGTATTTAGATAAATTTCTAATTAAGTTGCATTCATACTGTCGGAAAGGAGGTTTCCATGGCATTCGCAGAACGTTTAAAGCTCTCTCCGATCCTGTCCGGCGAAGGATTCTGGAGCTTCTGAAAACGAAAGACTTTCTGCAGGGGAGATCGGATCGCACTTTGATATGACAGGTGCAACCATCTCCTACCATCTCGGTATTCTGAAAAAGCAGGCCTTGTGCTGGAATTCCGGGAGAAAAATTTTATTTATTATGAACTCAACACTTCCGTCCTGGAAGAAATCATGCTCTGGATTTCAGAGCTCAAAGGAGGCACTTCTGATGTGGAAAAAATATAAAACAACACTGATTCTGACAACACTCATTTCTCTTTTCCCGATGGTGATCGGACTTCTGCTCTGGAATCGCATGCCGGACACCATTGCCACCCATTTTGGCACAAACAATGTTCCAAACGGCTGGAGCAGTAAAACGATGGCAGTGATCGGTATCCCTCTGTTTCTTGCCGCTCTGCAGATTTTTACCGCTGTTCTCACTTTTTCTGATCCGAAGCGGCAGAACATCGGTCCAAAGATGATCCGTCTTGTTCTGTGGATCATACCCATAACCTCCCTGATCGTCTGCTGTTGCATCTATGCAAACGCAGTCGGCATCGCAGTTGATATCGGTTTTGTTAGCAATGGGATTGTCGGCCTTCTCTTTATTCTCATCGGCAATTACATGCCAAAATGCAAACAGAACTACACAACCGGCATCAAGGTTCCATGGACACTTCACAGTCAGGAAAACTGGAACCGCACTCACCGCCTCGCCGGCTGGATTTGGATCATCGGCGGCGTTGCCATGATCGTAAACAGCTTTCTGCAGCTTGAATGGATTTTATTTCTCACGATCGCAGCGCTGGTTTTGATTCCGATCGGATATTCCTTTCTCCTGTTTAAAAAAGGAATCTAAACCCGGAGAATTTTTTATAAGAAAATTCAACGAAGTTTCCTGTTTAAAAAAGCTTCTGTTCTTCCCTTTTTCCGGGAGGAACAGAAGCTTTTTTATTTCGCGATTTTTATATCTATAAGGAAATGATTCCTATTTTTATACTTATTCTATTGGATGCAGATTTTTCAATGATACATCAAGAATCGGTGCAGAATGCGTCAGTGCACCGCTGGAAACATAGTCTACGCCGGTGTCGAGGATAGTGGCGATATTTTCTTTTGTCACATTTCCGGAGCACTCGGTTTTTGCTCTGCCGTTGATGACGGCTACCGCCTCTTTCATCTGTGCCGGAGTCATATTGTCGAGCATGATAATGTCGGCACCTGCATTTGCTGCTTCGCGGACCATATCAATATTTTCGCACTCGACTTCAATCTTGCGCACAAACGGAGCATAATCACGTGCCATCTCGATCGCTTTTGTGACACTGCCTGCAGCTCCGATATGGTTGTCCTTTAACAGAACGCCATCGGACAGATTGTAGCGGTGATTCTGGCCGCCGCCGATTTTGACTGCATATTTTTCAAAAATACGCATATTCGGGGTCGTTTTTCTGGTATCGAGAAGGGTCGTTTTGGAACCTTCGAGCAGCTTCGCAACGCTTCTCGTATACGTTGCGATTCCGCTCATCCGCTGCAGATAATTGAGCGCGGTTCTCTCACCGGACAGCAGAACACGGATATCGCCGTTTACGGTTGCGAGCAGATCGCCTTTTTTGACTTCATCGCCGTCTTTCACATACGGAATAATCTCGGTTTTCTCATCGAGCAGCGTAAATACTCTTGCAAATACTTCCATACCGGCAATGACGCCGTCCTGTTTGCAGAGAAGCTGTACCGTTCCCTGGCAGGCTTCTGGCATGACAGCATTCGTGGTTACATCTTCACTGGAGATATCTTCCTGCAGCGCCAAAAGCAGCAGATTATCCACATTTAGTGTTCTTGTGATTGGATTCATATTTGTCTTCCTTTCTGATCGCATCCCAGATGCTCTCTTTGCAGCGTTCTGCATATTCTTCCATATCCTGGTAATCTTCTTTTCTAATATCGTACCGTTTTGCAAGGAGCTTCCATTCATCTTCCTTCGGCTCCGTTGCCGTTTCTTTGCGGTCTGCGTTCTCTACAAGACCCTCTGCGGCCCATTCGGCAGCCATCTTCTTTGCCGCGCGCTCTGCGAATACAAGGCTCTCCAGCAGAGAATTGCTTGCCAGACGGTTTGCACCGTGCACGCCGTTGCAGCTCGTCTCACCTGCTGCATACAGATGATCCATCGTCGTTTCGCTATTGCTGTCTACCTTGACGCCGCCCATAAAGTAATGCTGTGCCGGTACAACCGGAATCGGTTCTTTCGTGATATCATATCCCTCTTCCAGACATTTCTGGTAAATATTCGGGAACCGTTCTTTTACATCAAGCGGAATCGTTTTCAGGGAAAGCCATACGTGCTTCGTGTGATCCTTTTCCATCTGGCGGTGAATCTCACGGGATACCACGTCACGCGGCTGCAGCTCATTGGTGAAACGCTCACCGTTTTTATCGAGCAAAACAGCGCCCTCTCCGCGGACAGATTCGGAAATCAGAAAACGGCGGCCTTTCTTTTGGGAATACAGCGTTGTTGGATGAATCTGTACGTAATTGACATTTTTCAGTGCTACGTTCCTGTGGATTGCAATTGCAAGTGCATCTCCGGTCAGATGCGGGAAGTTCGTGGAATTATCGTAAATTCCGCCGATGCCACCGCATGCCCAGATCACATCCCTGGCATAAACCGGAATCAGCTTTCCTTCTTCATCCCGGATCAAAACACCCTCGCAGACATTTTTGCAGGAAAGAATATCACACATTTCCGTGTGCGCAAGAAGCGTCACGTTCGGCAGCTTTTTTACCTGCGCGAGAAGCTTGCTCGTAATCTCCTTTCCGGTTACATCGTCGTGGAACAGGATGCGGTTGGTAGAATGTGCGCCTTCTTTCGTATAGCAGAGTTCTCCGTTCTCATCGCGACGGAAATCCACACCCCAGGCAATGAGCTGATTGATAACATTTCGGGAAGAACGGATCATAATGTCGACGGATTCCGGCGTATTTTCATAGTGCCCGGCATGCATCGTATCTTCATAGAACGCATCGTAATCGCTCTCGTTTTTCAGAACACAGATACCGCCCTGTGCGAGGAAGGAGTCGCTGTCCTCGGTATCTGCTTTTGTTATCATCAGAATATCGGCTTCCTGGGGCAGATGAAGTGCCGCAAAACATCCTGCCACACCGCATCCTACAATCACTGCATCATAATACTTTTTCATTTCATTTCCTCTTTTCCGCTTCTGCGTTCTGCTTATTTTGTTACTTTGCAAGCTCGAGCATTCTTAACAGCGGCGCATGTGCGTCTGAAATTTCCTGTTCGCTTAACAGAACTTCATTCTCCTCATTTTCCAGTGCTTCTATTAATTTGTCCAATGTCACTTTTTTCATATTTGGGCAGATCTGCGTATTTCCCACTGCATAAAACTTCTTATCCGGGCAGCGCTTTTTCAGCTCTGCGAAAACGCCAAGCTCGGTTGCAACGAGAAACTCGGTATTTTTACTTGCCTCGGCATATTTGATGATGCCTGCGGTGCTTCCGACGTAATCGGCAAGTGCAACGACTTCACTTCTGCACTCCGGGTGAACGAGAAGCTTTGCCTGCGGACGCGCTTCCTTTGCAGCCTTTGCAGCTTCCGGACGGATGGCAGCATGTACGTGACAGAAACCGTCATTTAAGATGATATGTTTCTCCGGCACCTGCTCAGCCACATAGGTACCAAGATGCTCGTCTGGGATAAAGAAGATGTCGTGGTTCGGCAGTTCTTTTACAATTTTTACTGCATTGGAGGATGTGACACAGACGTCGGAATGACTTTTTAATTCCGCGGTGGAATTGACATAGCATACGACAGCCACATCCGGGTACTCTTTCCGGACTTCCTCGATTTTTCAATCGCTGCCATGTGAGCCATCGGGCAGTCGGCATGCAGATCCGGGAGCAGTACTTTTTTGCCCGGGTTTAAGATTTTGGCGCTCTCACCCATGAAACGAACGCCGCAGAGAACGATGACACTGGCGTCCACTTTCGTCGCCATGTCGCTTAAGTAATACGAATCTCCGATGTAATCGGCAATTTCCTGCACTTCATCCGGCACGTAATAGTGTGCCATGATAACGGCATTTTTTTCTTCTTTAATGTTTCCAGCTTTTCTCTTCTGGTATCCATTGGTTTTGTTTCCTTCCTATTTTTTACTATTAACGATTCAGAACCCTGAATAGTGATATTTTTTTAACACTTTAGCGCTTAGTATACCACAACTTTTGTCATGTGACAAGACAGTTGTAATATCCATTGTCCATTTTTCATGCCTTTTCCCTTCCCCGTGCTCTATAATAGGAGTACTTGTCTAAGACATGAAAATCTGTGACGCAGTAATTCACGTTCTGCTGCGCTGAATTTTTGCATTATTTTCCGAGATTGCTATAAAAACACCCGTAAATTTGACGGTTGAATAATGATCTACAAAAAAAACGGCCACAATACCCATATTTACTGGGTTTGTAACCGTTTTATCACCTTACAGCTGTCAAAGATGGGATTCTATCATTTCACCTCTGATATGTCACTATTTACAATTTCTTCCGCCGTATATTCTTCTATTTCTGTCTTTGTCACTTGTTTGATCTGCTTTTTTTCAGATGCAGATATACGAATTCCCGAAAAATAGTATAGAACACGGAAAGCAACGGAATGAAAACAAGCATACCTATAATTCCCATAAGGTTTCCGCCGATCGTAACTGCTGCAAGAACCCAGATCGATGGAAGCCCTACAGACTCACCTACAACATGAGGATAGATCAGATTTCCCTCGATCTGCTGCAGCACCAGAAATACTATAATAAATAAAATCGCCTGTTTCGGATTTACCATAAAGATCAAAAAGCTTCCCACTGCACACCCGATGAAGGCTCCAAAAATCGGGATCAATGCCGTAAACGCAATTAAAACTCCAATCAAAAGTGCATATGGCATCCTCAAAATGCTCAATATCACAACAAACATACAGCCAAGGATCACGGCTTCCAGACACTGACCTGTAAGAAAATTTGCAAATGTCCGATAAGTCAGAGAGCAGACTTTAAGAAAAGCATCTGCTTTTTCCTTTGGAAGAAAAGCGAAAAATACTTTTCGAATCTGCACCTGCAGCGTTTCCTTCTGAAAAAGGACATAGCAGGCAAAGGAAAATGCAACAAAAAAGGCTGCCAATCCACTAACTATGGAACCCACTGCTGACATTGTGATATTCATCATATTTCCTGCACCATTTCCAAGCAGGCTTATCCCCCACTTGATCGCCTGATCCGGATTAAACTGTACCTGATCTACAAGCTTCATGATTTCCTGGTTATTATGGGAAAACTCCCGGATCCAGCTTTGCATCTGCGGAATAAAATCAGCGATACTCATCATCAGGGTTCCTATTGTCCGCGTAAGCTGCGGAATCACACCAAACATCACCAGTACAATCACGCCAACCGCAAATACGATCGTGAGGAACAGGCTTATTGGTCTTGCCAGTTTTTCGACTATCTTATTTCTTTTTTGCCCTTCCAAAAATTTTCTTTTCCAAAAAGCTCATTGGCACGTTGGTCACAAATGCGATCGCTCCGCCAAGTACAAATGGAAATACGATCCCCCATATTGCTTTCAACACATCGAGTACCACATTAAACTTCCACAGTGCGACCACAAGAAATGCTGTAAACACAATAAGTTCCCGGATTTTTTTTACAGATTTTTTACTTATATCCACTATCATTCTCCTCTTTTTCTTAATTTCATGCGTATCCATTTAAGCAACTGAATAATCGGAAGACTTGCAAACGCAAATTTTCAAACTTAAATTACTCCCCTTTATTAGACCTAATCGTATAACAGAATCGGTACCTCTGTCAAGATTTTTGAAATTATATTTAAAGTGTAAAAAGATATAGTCGCCATTTTCTTTCTTGCCTTTTCCCTTCCCTATGGTCTATAATAGAAAGTACTTGTCTAAGATACGAAATTGCTGATAAAGGAGCATTCTATATGAACAAAAAGGAAATTGCCGAAATTAAAAAACTGTTTACCCCATCCCACTGTGCGATCACGCGAATCTGCGGATGCTATGTGGATGCGGAAAAGAATATTAAGACAAAATTAAAAGAAGCGTTTCTCTCTCTCGAAGAGGAAGAAATGTTTAAGTATTTTAAGATTTTTAAAAGCACCCTCTCCGGTACCATCGGAAAGAATCTGCTGAATATGGAGTTCCCGCTCTCCCAGGAAAGTGAGGGCGGCACACAGGAGTTTCTCTTAAAACTCCGCAACAGTGAGCTGAAGGACGAAGCGCTGATTGATGAATTTTATGAAAAGGTGATGGCGGATTATCTCTATCCGGAAAACTACTATATTATTCTGATCCATGGTGCCTACGATGTACCGGGACGCGCTTCTGATAATCTGGATATGGACGATGCTTCCGATTACGTCTATGAATTTATCCTCTGCAGCATCTGCCCGGTAAAACTCGACAAACCGGGTCTCTGCTACAATGTGTCCCACAATACGATTGAAAACCGCGTGCAGGACTGGGTGGTCGGCGCACCGGAAAACGGTTTTCTCTTCCCGGCCTTCACAGACCGCAACACGGATATCCACAATCTGCTGTATTTCACGAAAAACGCAGAGATGGATCAGCCGGACTTTCTCGACCACTTCCTGGGCTGTCAGGCGCCGCTTTCCGCGAAATCTCAGAAAGAAACGTTTCAGTCTATTATAGAAGAAACTCTCGATTCCGCCTGTGATTTTTCTACTGTTATGACCATTCAGGAGAACTTAAATACCATGATTGAAGAGCGGAAAGACGATCCGGAACCGGTGGTGCTCGATAAACACGAGGTAAAACGTCTGCTCGCCAGCAGCGGCGTACCGAATGAACAGCTTGACGAGTTCGACGAGAAGTACGAATCCATTGCGGATGAGAAAGCAAGCTTCGTTGCCTCGAACGTGGCCAGTACACGGAACTACGAGATCCGCACCCCGGATGTTATCATCAAAGTCAGCCCGGAAAAGGCCCAGCTCATCGAAACCCGTACGATCGACGGAACACCGTATATTCTGATCGAGGCAGCCGATGAAGTGGAAATCAACGGAATTCTTTTAAAACCGTCACGGCCATCCGATGCGGATGATACCGAATTTTAACAGCCAAATGACAGCGAGTCTTTCTCCCTGTCCGAAAAAAAAGCGGCAGTCCCAGACAAAAGGGCTGCCGCTTTTTCTTCCTTTTTATTTATGCTTAGCAGAGTGCTTTTCCAAGTGCAATGCATGCTGCCTCAGCTTCATCATCTGGCGCGTCTGCGCAGATCACGCTGTCGCATACCAGCTCGGCGCCATCATTTTTGCAGCTTTCTTCCCAGGTGCGCATCCACTCGCCGTCTCCCCATCCATAGGAACCGAACAGAGCGATTTTCTTTCCGGAGAGTTTTGGATTCACATGCGGAGAACATTGGCTCGAACTCGGTATCTTCCAGCTCTTCTGCCCCCATAGCCGGGCATCCGAAAGCGATTGCATCGTATGCATCTACATCATCCGCAGAGAAATCTGCGCAAGTCAGAACAGAAACTTCTGCGCCTGCCTCTTTTGCTCCCTCTGCTACTTTCTGTGCCATCATTTCTGTGTTGCCGGTTCCACTCCAATAAACTACTGCTACTTTGCTCATGTTTCAAATCCTTCTTTCTTTATTTTCTGATTCCGGGGGATTTTTCTTTCCCCGATCCTACTGCCCTTTTTATGGTATGCAGGATTTTATGTTAAACAGCTACGGTGAGCTGTAAAACGCTTCTTCCCTGCTTCCAGAGACGCAGATACACGTTTCTGCATTTCTGATAGCGCTGAAATGTTTTCTGTGTTTCGCACTCATTGCAATAGACCTTCCAGCATCCCTTGCATTTATAATTGTGGCCTTTGTTCTCAATAAAACCGATCACATCACCGAGCGGATAGTTGAGAAACACACCGATCTCATGCGGAAATCCTTCTTTACACTCTGCTACCCGGGTTTTCAGGCGATTCAGTGCATAGGCAATGTCTGTATTTTCATATCCATAGGATTTTAAAAACGCTGCATTCTCCGGATTTTCCAGCTCCTTCTGGAGAAGCCCTTCACGGTACACATAGACCAGTGCTCTCGTCTCATGCTCCCGCAATACAAAGATGTGAATTCCTTTTGGTTCCAGACAGGCACTCCAGTATGAAATCTGATCTTCCAGTTCTTCTTTGGATGAAAATGTCATATTACATAAATTTGCGGCTTTGATGGAAGCCAGCGTTGCCGAACAGTGTTCGATCAGAAATCTCTCAATCATGCCTTTTACGTCTCCTTCTTACATTGCTGCTGCGCAGTGCTCATCTAATACCGAGCGAAGTGCGGTGGCACTGCTGGTATGGATTCTTGCGATCGGAATATTGTTTTTCTTTGCTTCCTGGGAAGCAGTGATGACCATTTTGTGGGATACGGTGTTGGTAAAGAGAATCATCAGATCCGGATTCCCAATTTTTTCTTAACGGAGCCATGCTCTTTCGGGAACACCTTTGCTTTACATCCATAGTCTTTACAGATATCTGTATATTGACACACCATTCTTTCATTTCCACCGATAATTACGACACTCATCTTCTCTACCTGCCTTTCTGTTGTTATCTTATGCTACTTGAAATTAGTTTATTCTAACTCCTGTGTTTTAAGAAAGAATCCCTCTACCGGGATCCCGTATGATTTTTGGTTTTATCCGTTGTACTTTAGTTAGCTATATCTAACTGTTGGGTATATCATACCGTTTTTGTCGGATTTTGTCAAGGATATCCTGCAAATTTTTCCGGCTTTTCTTGAGAAAATTGTATCATTTTCTTTTTCACATCACGCTGGTGAAAGAATATTCGCAATGGAAGCAGAGACTTTTCCTGCTTTTGTTAAAAAGCCGCTGGAATCTTAAGAAGAAGACTCCAGCGGCTTTCCCGTTGCTATTCTGTTCTGTTTTTATACCGGCTCGTCCAGCAGGTTACCCATACTCTTTAAGCCAATATAAAGAGTAGATGTATTGTGAAGCAGTGCGGAAGTGGTTGGCTGTAAAATGCCGCCCACGCCGAGCAGAATCAGTCCGGCATTGAACGTAACGATAAAGCGGTAATTCTTATGAATCCGTTTCATCAGACGGTTGCTCAGCATACGAAGCACCAGAATTTCTGCCAGATCGTCTGCGGCAACGGTGATATCCGCGATCTCACGCGCAATCTCTGCGCCCTCGCTGATGGCGATTCCAACGTCTGCGGCAGAAAGTGCCGGTGAATCGTTAATACCGTCACCGATCATAATGACTTTACGTCCCTCTGCTTTTTCTTTCTCCACAAAGTTTGCCTTATCCTCCGGCAGTACCTCAGCATAGTACTCGTCCACGCCGACCTTCTTCGCGATCGCTTTTGCCGTGCGCTCGCTGTCTCCGGTCATCATGACGATCTTTTTCAGACCTGCTTTTTTCAGCTGACGGATAATTTCGGCCGCCTCCGGACGAAGCGGATCCTCAATGCAGATAACTGCTGCAAGTACACCTTCTAAGGCAAGATAGAGATGAGAATACTCCTCCGGCAGATGACGGAACTTCTCTTCCATTCCTTCCGGAATGATACTGTTCTCATCCTCAAATACGAAGTGATAACTTCCAATAATCGCTTTTTTGCCATTGATCGTTGTAGAAATACCGTGTGCAACGATATATTCTACTTTGGAGTGCATCTCCTCGTGATCCAGATGTTTCTCTTTTGCCGCGTCTACTACGGCTTTTGCCATGGAATGCGGAAAATGCTCTTCCAGGCAGGCTGCGATGCGCAGAAGCTCATCCGTGCTCTTTGTTTCGCTGAAGGATACCACCTCTGCTACGGTCGGCTGCGCTTTTGTCAGTGTTCCGGTCTTATCGAAAACGATCGTATCCGCTTCCGCCACAGCCTCCAGGAATTTACCGCCCTTTACGGTGATCTTGTGCTGGTTTGCCTCGCGGATTGCAGAGAGAACGGAAATCGGCATGGCAAGTTTTAACGCACAGGAGAAGTCCACCATCAGAATAGAGAGTGCTTTCGTTGCATTTCTGGTCAGAAGATACGTCAACGCCGTTCCACCAAGGGAATACGGTACAAGACGGTCTGCCAGATGCTCTGCCTTGCTCTCCAGTCCGGATTTCAGTTTCTCGGACTCTTCGATCATCGCGGTAATCTTCTCGTAACGGCTGGATCCGCCGGTCTGCTTCACAAGAATGGTAAGCTCGCCCTCCTCAAGAACCGTTCCCGCATAGACAACGGAACCTAAGGTACGGCGTACCGGAACAGATTCTCCGGTCAGAGAAGCCTGGTTTACCATACCCTCGCCGTTGGATACCTCGCCGTCGAATGGAATCAGATTTCCCATATGTACGACAATCTCGTCGCCCGCAACAATTTTTTCAGACGGAACGAGAATTTCCTGGCCGTCTTTTTTCAGCCATACCTTTCCGACGTTCAGCGACATGCTGCGTGCCAGATCTCCGACGGATTTTTTATGCGTCCATTCCTCAAGCAGCTCTCCTACGCCGAGCAGGAACATGACAGAGCCTGCGGTTCCATAGTCGCCGCGGAGCATCGAAACACCGATTGCGGTTGCATCAAGAACCGGAACTTCGATCTTTCCCTGTGCCAGTGTCTGGATTCCTTTCCAGATATATTTTACGGAAACAACCGTAGTATAGATGGCACGGATCGGTGCCGGAAGAAGCCATTTTCTTCCAAAGTGGTAAATCACTTTGCTGATCAGCTTTTCCTGATATTCGTTGTTTAACGCTCTGCCGGAGCTCTCAAGCAGTCCGGTCGGCAGCTCTACTTCCTCGTAGTGGAAGAGCTGTATCATCCGAATCACAGCGGCTCGTTCTCCCTCGTAACAGATCACGGCATCGCCGGTTCTGTCATATACCTTCGCGAAAGATACCTGGTTCTGATTCTGCAGATAGTACAGCAGTGTCTCTGCCTGTACGGAGGACATGCGCTTCTGTGCCAGATGGATTCGGATTCTGCCTCTGCTTTCGTGTTTAATATAAAATTTCAAATCTTATGCCTCCTAGAAAAACACCTGCAGAGAATTCTGCAGGCGTTTGTTTTTCCGTATGAATACGACGTAAATCAGATGTTGCTGTGTACAGCTTATGCCTCAACCGTATCCTCTGCTTCTGCTTCAACAGCTTCCTCTGCTGTCTCTTCAGCTACATCCTCTACTGCCTCTTCTGCTGCTTCACGCTCTTCGTTGATCTGTTTTGCGTCAGCATAGATGTCCTCCGCATTCTCCTGGATGGTCGTTACCGTATCCATAACAACTTTCTTTGCACGAAGAACAGCTGCGGTGCAGTTGGTGTAAAGTTTTTTTCGCATCCTTGCTGGACAGTGCTTTGATACCTGCTGTTCCGAATAATACTCCTGCTGCGAAAAGTCCTGGATGTTTTAAATCTTTGATTGTCATATTACATTTCCTCCTATTGTTAAAATAAATTTTTCCTGAATTTTACATCTTCCCCCGCTGTGGTTCACAGTATAGCACTCACCTGCTCGGTTAGACAATACGTACAGTTCTTTTTGATAATTATTTTCATTAAAACAGGGAAAACGGAAGGAATTTTCACCCGTTTTCCCCGTTTTTCAGCCTTCCACCGCTGAAACAATCACATTTTCAATATCCTGATTCTGAATATAGCCCTTTGCCTTCAGTCCGGATTTCATCACGTCCATCCACATCTCTCCGCTTAAGCGGCAGATGGTATGATCGCTCAGTTCTACGGTACAGCCCTGATCTTTGAAGCATTCTTCTCCACAGGCAATCTTGTAAAAATTTTTGCGGCTGATTGCACCGATGCTCTCCAGTGTATTCACCATGCGATACACCGTAGCAGGCCCGATGCTGCTGTCTTTCTGCAGAGCTTTATAGTAAATTTCTTTACAGCAGGAGCACTCCTCTTCCAGGATAATATCGAGCAGAATCCGTCTCTGTCTGGTTATTCTGCATCCCTGTTCCCGGAGCTTCTGAATAATCAGTTCTCGCTTCATCTGTGTTCTGTGATAATTTCTGGCTTCATGCTTTGTCTGTTCCTGCGGCATACGTTCTACCTCCTGATGATGATTCCTGTCCTGTCAGTCGCAATGTCCCTTGCACTGCCCGCAGTTACCACCACAGCTTCCCTTGCCACTTTTTTTATCTTTAATCATACTGCGTACTGCAAGTCCTACCAGACCAACAACGACTACAAGTGTGATAAAAGTTCCCATAGAAACAACTCCTTTCTTTTCAAAAGAGTCCGCATCCTGCAGCGGATGCCGGATACGGACTCTTCATCAGATACATGTTCTCTATCTGTCACAGCAATTATTTGCTGAACATTTTGTTGGTGGAAACGCTCAGAGTTGCGCTCTCTTTGTAAGGTCTTACCAGCAGATATACAAATCCGATGATGAGCAGAACAGCAACTACCGTTCCGATTCCAAAACCGCCGCCGATGAACAGGTTACCGATCTGATAGATGCACAGGGATACAACATAGGCAAGCAGTGTCTGATATCCGATTGCAGTAAAAAACCATTTGGTATTGTTCATCTCACGTTTGATTGCACCCATTGCTGCGAAGCACGGTGCGCACAGAAGGTTGAATACCAGGAAGGAATAAGCTGCTACCGTAGATAAGCTTCCTGCAAGCTGTCCCCATATCTCGGCGCCGTCTTCTGCAACTTCGCCAAAGCCGAACAGGATACCGAAGGTACCAACAACGTTCTCTTTTGCGATCAGTCCGGAAACAGCTGCAACAGCCATCTTCCAGTCGCCCCATCCAAGAGGTGCAAACAGAGGAGCGATCACGCTTCCGATGGAAGCCAGGATACTGTCATTTAACTGCTCAGCTTCCAGCATTCCGAAGGATCCGTCAACCCATCCGAAGTTCATCAGGAACCACAGAACGATGGTAGACATCAGGATGATCGTACCGGCTTTTTTGATGAAAGACCAGCCACGCTCCCACATGCTGCGGAGAACGTTGCTTACCGTCGGCCAGTGGTAAGCCGGAAGCTCCATAACAAACGGAGCCGGATCGCCAGCGAACAGTTTGTTTTTTCAGGATGATACCGGAGCAGATGATTGCTGCGATACCAACGAAGTAAGCACTTGGCGCAACCCAGGAAGCTCCATTAAACAGGGCGCCTGCGATCAGGGCGATGATTGGAAGTTTTGCTCCACAAGGTACAAACGTTGTTGTCATGATGGTCATTTTACGGTCACGGTCATTCTCGATGGTACGGGAAGCCATGATACCAGGAACACCACAACCACTTCCGATCAGCATCGGAATGAAGGATTTTCCGGAAAGTCCAAATTTACGGAAGATACGATCCATGATGAATGCAACACGCGCCATGTAACCGCAGGACTCCAGAAATGCCAGGAACAGGAACAGTACCAGCATCTGCGGTACGAATCCAAGTACGGCACCAACACCGGCAACAATACCATCCAGGATCAGACCCTGCAGCCAGTCAGCGCAGTGGATCGCGTTCAGCAGATTTTCAATGGCCGGCGGAATGATCTCTCCAAAGAGTACATCGTTGGTCCAGTCCGTTACAAAAGTACCTACTGTTGTGACAGATACATAATATACAACCCACATAACAACCGCGAAGATCGGAAGTGCCAGCCAGCGGTTAGTTACGATCCGGTCGATCTTATCCGATGTTGTCATGGCGTTTTTCTTGTTCTTTGTGACACAGTCACCGATGATGCTGGAAATATAAACGTAACGCTCGTTTGTAATAATACTCTCGGTATCGTCATCAAATTTGTCTTCCAGCTGTTTGATCTCGGCAGATACATCCGGAACGGATTTCATCTGCTCTGTGATCTTATCATCTTTCTCCAGAAGTTTGATTGCAAAGAAGCGTTTCTGCTCATTTACAATATCACTTCCGAGTTTGCTCTCAACGGTGCGGATGACTGCCTCCACATCCTTGTCAAACTCATGAACTGGTACAGCAGCACCTTTTTTCTGTGCAATCTGCACTGCTTTATCAGCAGCTTCTTTGATTCCGGTTCCTTTCAGCGCAGAGATGGTTACAACTTCACAGCCCAGCTTTTTCGCCAGTTTGTCGATATGTATTTTGTCTCCGTTCTTTTCAACAATATCCATCATATTGACAGCCATGATCACCGGAATACCAAGTTCCATGATCTGTGTGGACAGATACAGGTTACGCTCAATGTTGGTACCATCTACGATGTTCAGAATCGCATCTGGTCTTTCATTAATCAGGTAATTTCTGGCTACCACTTCCTCCAGTGTATACGGAGATAAAGAATAGATACCCGGAAGGTCCATGATGGTGACATCTTTGTGGCCTTTGAGCTTTCCTTCTTTTTTCTCGACGGTTACACCTGGCCAGTTTCCTACGAACTGGTTGGAGCCTGTCAGTGCATTGAACAATGTTGTCTTACCGCAGTTCGGGTTTCCTGCGAGTGCAATCTTAATTGCCATTTTTCCCATGCCCCTCTTTCTTTGATTTTTACTGATTTTAATAACTTCACAAGCCTTACCAATATTGGCTACAGCTTGCTTTTGTTAGCATCCGCTAACAAGCAGACAAAAATTTACTCTACTTCAATCATTTCGGCATCTGCTTTTCTTAAGGATAATTCGTATCCTCTGACGGTTACTTCGACCGGATCGCCGAGCGGAGCAACTTTGCGCACGAATACGTCAACACCCTTGGTGATTCCCATATCCATGATTCTTCTTTTGACCGGACCGGAACCGTTGAGTTTTACAACTTTAACGGTTTCTCCTACGGAAGTCTCTTTTAAAGTCTTCATCTTCTCTCCTTCTTTCCTATCAAATCAGGATTTTGGCTGCCATATCTTTTCCAACGGCTACCCTGGAATCTTTCACATTCACGATGAGATTGCCGTCGATTTCCGATACGACTGTCACGTTTCCGCCAACGACGAAGCCAAGATTTTCAAGAAATCTTCTGGTCTCTTCTTTTCCGCCAACTTTTCTGATTGTGTAACATTCGCCTGGATTTGCCATCGTTAAAGGCATAGTCAATTACCTCCTGTGTATGATAATGAGTTTCATCTCTATTTCAGTTGTTAGTATATGCTAACGTACGTTAGATGTCAACTGCTTTTTTACTATTTTTTTGATTTTTTTCTGAAATTTACTCCGTTACTGAGAAAAAGCCTTCGTTAAGGGCCCTGTTTTTTGAAAATAAGGCAGAACAGAGAAATTTCGTATCTCCCTGTTCTGCCCTTTTTGCTTTTCCATTTTTTTTTAGAAACGGTACATCATCTTATGCCATTTTGCACCGCCATGTGTCGAGTCGGAAAGTTCAATATATTCGTATCCGATCCTTTTGTAGAATGGAATCATATGATCCTTGCACGTAAGAACAACGGCTTTTTTGTCACGCTCTCCTGCGCTTTTTACCATATGACGCATCAGTGCTTCTCCAATGCCCTGTTTCTGGAACTTCGGATTGACGTCCAGTCCGAAAATCATCTGATAATCACCGTCCGGGTTGTGCAGCGTGGCGTCATGGTAGAGTGCATCCGCCAGATAATCGGTATCCGCACAGCAGCCATTGCAGAAGCCTGCGATTTCGCCGTCTTCAGTTTCCGCTACAAAAAAGCTGTTTTTGCAGGTTTTGTACCGCTCCATGAAGTCTTCATAACCTGCCGCCTCGGCAGCCGGGAAACATAGCGCCTCCACCTCGGCTACCTTTTTCAGATCTTCCTCTTTTACCGGACGGATCGTATACTTTACTTTTTGTTTTAAATAGGGCTTCAGTCCCGCAACGACTTCTTCCACCGTTCCATCCACGAACGGATTCTTCAGTCCGGCCAGCTCCAGCAGTGCAAAATATCCTTTGCTTCCGCCTGCCTGGCAGAGACGGTAATAATCGCCCCACGCCTTTTCCGGCTCTTTTTTGAAACGCTCAAAGAACTGGAAAGCACAGATCTGTGCCAGCGCATAATCAATATAATAGAACGGGTTCACAAAGATATGCTGCTTCTGCATCCAGAAACCGCCCTCCTCGAGGAACTTGTGGCCGTCATAATTTCTCCATGGCATATAGGTCAGCTCTAACTGATGCCAGATCGCACGGCGCTCCTTGGCCGTCATGCCGATATTTTCAAATACCTTATGCTGGAACTCATCCACACATACCATGTACGGAATCACTTCCAGCGCGCTCATCAGGTGCGCATAACGGTAATCATCTGCTTTCTCTCCAAAGAATGCATTCATCCAGGGGTATGCGAAATGCTCCATTGTCATCGAGTGAATCTCCGCCACCTCGCTTGTCGGGAATACCATATCCATAAACGGAATCTGTTTTGCCGCCGTATACGCCTCGAATGCATGGCCCGCCTCATGAGTCAGAACATCAACGTCCGCGCTCGTACCATTAAAGTTGGAGAAGATGAACGGCGCCTTGAACGTATTCAGAAATGTGCAGTAACCGCCTGTCTGTTTTCCCGGCTTCGTCTCCAGGTCAAACAGCTCATGCTCCACCATAAAGTCAAAGAACTCACCCGTCTCTTTCGACAGCTCATGGTACATCTTCTGCGCCTTCGCAACCAGTTCCTCCGTCGTTCCTTCCGGAACCGCATTTCCTTCCGGGAAAATCAGCTCCTCATCGTAATAATGCAGCCGGTCCACTCTAAGCCGTTTCTCCTGCTCCTTCCGAAGCTCCAGGCAGAGCGGTACAATCTTCTCCTTCACCTGCGCACGGAACTTTGCAACATCCTCCGCCGTATAATCGTATCTTCCATAGCTCAGGTAAATAAATTCAATGTAAGAAGAAAATCCCAGCTTCTTCGCAATTTTATCGCGCAGCGGAACCAGCTTGTCATACAGCGCATCCAGCTCCCCGGAAATCTCTTCATACAAATCTCCCCATGCCGTCATCGCCTCTTTCCGCATCTGGCGGTCCGTACTCTGCATCGCCTTCAGCAGTCCATAAAAATTACACGTTTCGCCCTTAAATTCCGTCGAAGCATTCGCCGTAATTTTACTGTACTGCTGCGTCAGATTCGCCTCTTCGATCAGATCCTCCACGATACAGTCGTCCGCTAATTTTTGGCCAACCTCCATATTCTTCACAAAGAATTCCCCGAACTCCTCTGCAAACTCTTTGATAAACGGAGACTCCAGAATCACCTTCTCTGCCTTTTGTATCAGCAGATGGATCGCCGGAATCGTCTCATTCCAGAACTGAACCTCTCCTTCATAAAACGAATCTCTGGTGTCCACCGTATATCTTACCTGCGCCACTTCCGCCATTGTCGCCCAGGCATCCTCGCGCGTTTTTTCTTCCATAAAAAGTCCGCGCAGCTCCTCATATGATTTTGCCTCTTTGAGCGCCTTCGTATATGCTCTTACTTTTTCCTGCTCTGCCTCCATGTCCGGCCTTACGTATTCAATTTCCGAAAACTTTTTCATCTTCTCTTACCTCCCTCTATTCCAGAACGCCCAGATTTTTCAACTCATGATAAACCCGGGACGCCGGCAGTCCCATCACATTATAATAGTCTCCCTGGATTCCTTTCACAAACTTTGTCCCAAACACCGTCTGAATTCCGTATCCTCCAGCCTTATCCGACCACACAGGAGCCTCCCCCTCTTTCTCAAGAGCAAGATACCCGTTTATCTCCTCCTCTGTCATCGCATAAAACTCTACATCTGTACGGTCACAGAACGATACCACACGCTTTGCGTCCCCCTCTGTTACCGCAATCGTAACTCCAGTATACACCTGATGCACCCTTCCCTGCAACTGCTGCATCATGCTTCTGGCATGTTCTATCCCTTTCGGCTTGCCAAGGATCTCCCCTTCAAAAGCCACAACCGTATCCGCCCCGATCACAGCGGCATCCCCTTCGGTAATCTCCGCAACATCCAGACATTTCAGCCGTGAAAGCTCCTCCACAACCTTCTCCGGTTCCGCAGACGTCACAACTTCTTCCGCCCCTGAAGCCTGAACCTTACACCGTATTCCCAACATCTCCATCAACTCTCTTCTTCTGGGTGACCCCGAAGCCAATATCACTTTCATCCTGCTGTCTCCTTATTTTTTCTTTCATGACATGCATTTTTTTCACACCATGCAGCGGTCCGCGGGAATGTGCGGCTTGCGCCGGATGGCCGGATAAAATAAGTACGCCGGGAACGAACACAATCCACTCGTGTCCGTTCCCGGCGTACTTATTTTATCCAGATGCCTGAATTTCCGTCTTAAGCAAAGCAAAACGATAAGCCGGGTTATGTCGTGTGTAATCATCTATCCAATGGAACTGTCGCCAGTCCCCTTAAGCGACCCACCTGAAAACATGACGGGCAGCCATATACGTTTTCTATTCGGTCTTGCTTCGGATGGGGTTTACATGGCTTTCTCTGTTACCAGAGAAACGGTAGTCTCTTACACTGCCTTTCCACCCTTACCAGGAAAAACCTGGCGGTATCTCTCTGTTGCACTATCCCTGGAGTCGCCTCCGCCGGACGTTATCCGGCATCCTGCCCTGCGAAGCCCGGACTTTCCTCACCTGGCCCCTTTCGGTCCTGCCAGCCGCGATTACATATCTTACTTTGTCAAAAACGGAACATCAGACAGTTAATAATCATACCACAAACTCTCTTTCTTGTCCATCCCCAAATCGCAGATCCCACAAAGCCATACAAAACAGCCTTTCACACATCAAAGCAGCTTCCCCCACAAACTCCCGCAGAATCGAATTCTTGGGAATATCCTCAATCGGCACTCCGACAAAATAATCCAAAAACTTCAGCAGCCGCTTTGCCTCCTGGTACTCCGGCTCTCCCTCCTCAATCTGGAACAGCAGCGGTTCCGCATACAGCTTCAGAACCGAAAGCTCATACACCAGCGCCGAATTAAACATCACATCCGCCTTCTCCTGGTTCGGAAAAATATTCCGATCCTCGCCGCGGCGCACCGACGGCCACATCGCAATCGTCTCCTTCGCCGACGTTGCCCGCGTCCGGCTGTCGCGCACCATCCGCCGGATCAGACGTCCGTCCGTCGTCGGAATCCGGTTGTGCTCATCCACATTAATCTGCGTCAGCGCACTGATATAAATCCGGAATTTACTTTCCGAAGGAAGCGACCACGTCAGTTTTTCATTCAGCCCGTGAATCCCCTCCAGCACCAGCACATCGGTCTCCTTCATCTGAATAAAATTCCCCTTGTACTCGCGCTTGCCCGTCTTAAAATTAAAATACGGCAGTTCCACACGCTCTCCGTTCAAAAGTGCTGTCATATCCCGATTCAAAAGCTCGATATCCAGTGCTTCCAGGCATTCAAAATCATAATCGCCGTTTTCATCCCGCGGCGTATCTACCCGGTTCACATAGTAATTATCAAGGCTGATCGGATGCGGCGTCAGACCATGCGCTGAAAGCTGGATGGAAAGCCGGTTGCAGAACGTTGTCTTTCCGGAGGAAGACGGCCCCGCAATCAGCACAAATTTAACCTGCTTTCTTTCCGCAATCTGCTCCGCAATCTTCGCAATCTTCTGCTCCTGCAGCGCCTCCGCAATCAGCATCATCTGCTGAATATTGCCCTTCGTGATGCGTTCATTTAAGTCGGCAACCGTGGAAATTCCCATCTGCTCACCCCAGCGCTCCGATTCCCGCTGCACCTGGAACACCTTCGGGGAGAGATTCGCCGCCGGCACCGTCTCCGGCGCCTTTTTCTCCGGCATCTGCAGCACAAAGCCGTCATCGTATAAATAGAGATCAAAATACTTCAGATAACTCGTATCATACGTCATAAATCCATAATAATAGTCTTCAAAATCCCCGAGACTGTACAGATTCACACGGGAGACACGGCGGTAACGGAACAAGCGGTCTTTATCCGTCATGCCATGCAGCCGGAACCGTTCTCTCGCCTCGTGCGTATCGACACTCCGCTTATAAATCGGCACCGCCTTTTCCACCTGTTCATGCATATACGCTTTTACTTCGTCCAAAAACGCCTGATTCAGCGTGATATCGCCGTCCACCGTGTAGAAAAAGCCCGAACCCGCCGAAAAATGCAGCATCACATGGCGGATCTTATCGTAGCCTCCCACATGATACACCGCTTTTACCAGCAGAAGAGAAAGACTCCTCTGATACGTTTTATGTCCGATCTCATCCTCCGTTGTCACAAATTCCAGTTCACAGTCTTTTTTCAGCTGTTTGTGCAGCTCCCGCAGCCGTCCGTCCACTTTCACAAGGACAATCGGCGCGTCCATTGTTTTTTCAAAATCCTTTGCAATCTCATAATAAGAGCAATTTTCCGGATATTCGTATCCTTTTCCATCAATTGTTACCTGAATCAATTGTAATTCCTCCTTCTTGCAAAACTTTCTGAAAATTCAGAAGTGACAGAAAAGGCGCGCCCGAAAATTACAACTGCTGAAATTTTCAGACACGCCCCTCTTGTGCAAACGCTGTCGTTACATCGTATGGAAACGCGCAAGCGCAGATTCCAGTACTGCCTCTTTTTCTTTTAATTCCCAAAGGCGCTGTGCTGCCTTTTCACTGGAGTGATCCGAAAGCTGGCGGATCAGCGTCTGGTTCTGCTCCTGCTGTTTCAGAAGGTATTCCCTCAGCACCGGATTTTCCTTTTCCAGAAGGCGCGGTCCATAGAAAAGCTCCTCCGCCTTCAGATTCTCCTTTTCCCCTGGCACTGCCCGCAGAATCGGATAATATTTTCCATCCTCCTCTACAAAATTCTCCTGTGCAAGGAAAAATCCGTGTTCCAGAAGCCATGCACGCACGCGGTCGATATCCGACTGCGGCTCCAGGATCAGCTCCCGAAAACCGGACAGCAGCGGCTCACCTTCGCTTAAAATTCTTATGGTAAGCCCGCCGCCCATGCCCGCGATGAGAAGAGAATCACCCTCTCCCGCACGCAGGGCATGGAGTCCGTCGGAAAGTCTTGTTTCTATGTAGTCCCCCATCTGGTACTGCGCAATATGCTCCCTGGCCCGCTCCAGCGGTCCGCGGTTCACATCCATGGCGATTGCGGAGGAAATCTTCTTCTGTTCCAGCAGCGCAATCGGCACATAGCCGTGATCTGTTCCCACATCGACCAGGCAGCCGCCCGGGGTGACAAACTCCGCTACCGCGGAAAGTCTTTTTGATAACTGCATTTTCCTGTCGTCCTTTTCTTCCTCGCAGATTAGTCCAGGTAATCTTTCAGCTTTCTGGAACGGCTCGGATGGCGCAGTTTACGGAGCGCTTTCGCCTCAATCTGACGGATACGCTCTCTTGTAACGTTGAACTCTTTACCAACCTCTTCGAGGGTTCTCGCACGGCCGTCATCGAGTCCGAAACGGAGACGCAGAACCTTCTGCTCACGGTCAGTCAGCGTGCTTAACACATCCTCGAGCTGCTCTTTCAGCATGGTGAATGCTGCCGCGTCTGCCGGTACCGGCACATTGTCGTCCTGGATGAAGTCACCGAGGTGGCTGTCCTCTTCCTCACCGATTGGTGTCTCGAGTGAAACCGGTTCCTGGGAGATTTTCAGGATCTCACGCACACGCTCTACAGACATGTGCATCTCCTCTGCGATCTCTTCCGGAGTAGGTTCGCGGCCTAACTCCTGCAGTAACTGACGGGAAACGCGGATCAGCTTGTTGATGGTCTCTACCATATGAACCGGAATACGGATCGTTCTCGCCTGGTCTGCAATCGCTCTTGTGATTGCCTGGCGGATCCACCATGTTGCATAGGTGGAGAATTTGTATCCCTTGCGGTAATCGAATTTTTCAACCGCTTTGATGAGGCCTAAGTTACCTTCCTGAATCAGATCCAGGAACAGCATGCCGCGGCCGACATAACGTTTTGCAATGGAAACAACGAGACGAAGGTTGGCCTCTGCCAGACGTTTTTTCGCATCCTCATCGCCCTCTTCCATTCTCTGTGCCAGCTTGATCTCTTCCTCTGCGGAAAGAAGCGGCACTTTACCGATCTCTTTTAAGTACATGCGGACCGGGTCCTCAATGCTGATGCCTTCCGGAACGGAAAGGTCGATGTTTTCCATATCGATCTCTTCTTCCTCGGAAAGGTCGATGTCATCGTCGTCCAGAAGGAGAAGATCGCGGTCTGCCGCATTTGGATCCTCGGTCATATCGGAGAGGCGCAGTACGTCGATACCGCTTGCCTCCAGGTATTCAAATACCTTCTCCATCTGCTCCGCATCCAGCGGCATATCGCGGAAAAAGTCGTTGATTTCCTGATATTCCAGGACGCTCTTTTTCTTTTTGCCGTATGCTACCAGCTCTTTTAATTTTTCCATAAATTTTGCTTTATCGAACTCCATTGACTGTCCATCCTTCCATAGCTTGTATATATTCTGTCCCTGCCCTGCGAAATTAAACACGCAGAACAGAAGATTCCAGGGTTTTTCTTTGGTATCCAGGCCTCCTTAAAAAGCGAAATCCGGAAGTTCCCCTGCTTTCCACCGCTCCAGGCTCTTTTTGTCCGCCATCAGCTTCTGCAGCGCCGCCATATCGGTCACATTCATATGTGCCGACTGATACGCAATGCTGTTTTCTTTCATATTGCAGATCACATCATGCAGCGCGCGCCGTTTTTCCTCCTCTGTCTCCAGCGGGATTCTGGCATTAAAAAGGCCCGCAACTTCTTTCTGCTCCTCGGAATCAACAAACTGATTCAAAAGCTTTGCCGGATTTACGCCGCCCTCGTGGTACTGCAGCACAATCCTCTCTGCAATCTGGTGGTAGAGAGGGGTGGTAAAATCCGCCGGCGTAATATATTTTTCCAGCTTTCCGATGAGCGCCGGATAAGAGGTCATCCACGTCAGCATCAGCTTCTGTGCTTTTTCGATGCCGCCCTCTTTTTCTTTTTTGTTTGAGGCTGTATTCCGCGGCTTTACGCTCTCCGTCCTTCCGGCTCCCGAGAGTGCCATCTGGCCGACCTGCTTGCGCAGTACCTCGACGGCAATGCCGTACTTTCCCGCCACAGCCTCAAGATAGCTGTTCCGCTCGATCTCATCCTCAATTGCTACAAGGCGGCGCACCGCTTCATGAAGAAAATCTGATTTGCCCTGCGGATCGGCAAGATCGAAATCGCGCTCCTTCATGCGGATCTCGTACAGAACGCTGTTTTCCGCCTCCTCCAGGCGTTTTTCGAACACCTCGCAGCCCTCGTGCTGGATAAACTCATCCGGGTCCTTATACGGTCTCAAATTGACGACACGCGTTGTAAGACCAACCCCTTTGAGCATCGGAATCGCACGAAGCGCCGCTTTGACGCCTGCCTCATCGCTGTCATAGATCACAAGAACCTCGTCGGTATACCGTTTCATCAGCCCCGCCTGCAGCGAGGTGAGCGCCGTTCCAAGAGATGCCACCGCGTTGTTGAAACCCGCCTGGTGCATGGAGATGACGTCCATATAGCCCTCGCAGATGATCAGATTCTTTCTCCGCGAGGAGCGCGCCAGGTTCAGCCCATATAGGTTGCGGCTTTTGTCGAAGATCTTTGTCTCCGGCGAGTTCAGGTATTTCGGCTTTCCATCCCCCATTACACGGCCTCCGAAGCCGATCACGCGGCTGTTGGCATCCATGATCGGGTAGATGACACGATTCCAGAACTTATCCTGCATACCGTGCACTTCGTCCGCCAGAAACAATCCCGACTGGCGAAGGATTTCATCGTCATACCCTTTTTCTTTTAAAAAGCGGTACAGCAGGCTTCCGTACTTATCTGAGTAGCCAAGGCCGAATTTCCGGATTGTATCATCCGAAAGACCGCGCCCCTTTAAGTAATCGTAGCCCTGCTTTCCGCGTTCGGTGTGGAGCTGGTAATAATAGAATTTCGCCGCCTGTTTGTTGATTTCCAGCAGCGTGTTCTTTAAATCCGCCTGCTCCTTTGCTTCTTTCGAATACTCCATCTGCGGAAGCTCCACCCCGGCCCGGTCGGCCAGAAATTTCAAGGCTTCCACAAACGTGAGGTTTTCGTATTCCATCAAAAATGTGAAAACATTTCCTCCGGCTCCGCATCCGAAGCAGTAATACATCTGCTTTCCTGGGCTAACGGAAAAGGAAGGGGATTTCTCATTGTGGAACGGGCAGAGCCCGAAGTAAGAGCTTCCTCTTCTTGTCAGCTTTACGTAGCCGGATATCACATCTACGATGTCATTTTTCATACGAATCTCTTCCACTAAATCATCGGAATATCGCATTTTTCCTCCCTGTATCTAATAAACCGCCCAGGCTTTCGGCACGAACAGCTCCTCGTATTTGTGCATGGAATACTGATCGGTCATACCGGCAATGTAATCGCATACTACCTGTGTCTTGTCCTCGCTGCACCCGATCAGATTCCGGTACTCGCGGGACATCTGTTCCGGGTGCTCCTGGTAGTAGGTGTAGAGGGAAATCAGCATCTTTTTTGCCTTCTCCTCCTCTTTTTTCGCCTCCGGGTTGCGGTAGACGTTCGCGAACATCAACTCCCGCAGCATGCGCATGCCCTCGGCAATCTCCGCCGACTGGCGCACATACTCCGTTCCGCGGCTCTGCTCCACAATGTCGTGGATCAGCGTATTGAGCCGCTCGCGGCATGTATCGCCAAGGACGACGCGGATCGTAATCGGGATGTCATCCTCGCTTAAAATGCCGGCACGGATGGCATCGTCCATATCGTGGTGGATGTAGGCGATCTTGTCGCAGAGACGCACAACCTGTCCCTCCAGGGTCGACGGCTTTCCCGCCGTGCGGTGGTTCAGAATTCCATCCCGCACTTCCCAGGTCAGGTTCAGGCCCTGTCCTTCCTTTTCTAGAACCTCCACGACACGGACGCTCTGTTCCGCGTGGCGGAAGCCCCCGGGATGCACCGCATTGAGCGCCGCTTCCCCGGAATGGCCAAACGGCGTGTGTCCGAGATCGTGGCCGAGCGCAATGGCTTCGGTCAGATCCTCATTCAGATTCAGCGCCCGCGCAATCGTGCGGGCAATCTGGGACACCTCGAGTGTGTGCGTCAGGCGGGTCCGGTAATGATCGCCCTGCGCAGCGAGAAACACCTGTGTTTTGTCTTTCATCCTGCGAAAGGCTTTGGAGTGGAGAATCCGGTCCCGGTCTCTCTGGTAGACGGTGCGGATGTCACACTCCGGTTCATATCGGTCCCTTCCTCTGGAATTCCGGCTGTGCGCCGCATAAGGACTCAGCTCCTGAAATTCCCGTTCTTCAAACGATTCTCTCAAGTTCAAACGAAGACCACCTCTTTCCCGGTAATATGCCTGTAACAGTTCTTTTCATTGTCCTCCTATTTCCTATATTCGGTGCCCGATTCCGATTTCCTTTTTATTTTTCAAATTTTTCAAATTTTTTCAAAAAAAGTGTTGACGGCTTACAACTCTGGTGCTATAATACATTTTGTCGTCAGCGAGATGACAAAAACTTAAAGAACATGCGGAAGTGCTGGAATTGGCAGACAGGCCAGACTAAGGATCTGGTGGTCATTGCGATCGTGTGGGTTCAAGTCCCATCTTCCGCAGAATGAAAACCCTTGTGCATGCAAGGGTTTTTTCCTGCTCAAAAAAAATCAGAGGAAATTCCTTTCCGGATCCCTCTGATTTCTTATTTTTCTTTTTTTCAGAATTTTCTCTGCAATTTCTGTTTTTACAGGTTCGGTCTTACAATCTTCGGTGTATAGCCAGCCTCTTCCAGTGCTTTGACAATACGGTTCTTGTGATCGGTGCCGAATGCCTCCATTGTGATGCGGAGCTCTACTGCAGCACTTCTGTTCGTTGTGAAGAACTGGTTGTGGTCCAGTTTGATGACGTTTCCGTTCTCGTTTGCAATCACCTGGGAAACGCGTACCAGCTCGCCTGGTTTATCCGGCAGAAGAACGGATACAGTAAAGATACGGTCTCTCTGGATCAGTCCGTTCTGGATCACGGAAGACATGGTGATGACGTCCATATTTCCGCCGCTTAAGATCGAAACAATCTTTTTGCCCTTGACATCCAGATGCTTTAATGCAGCCACAGTCAGAAGACCGGAGTTCTCGACGATCATCTTGTGGTTTTCTACCATATCAAGGAATGCTACGATCAGCTCATCATCATCCACGGTAATGATCTCGTCCAGGTTCTGTCTTACATACGGGAAAATCTTGGATCCCGGTGTCTGTACTGCAGTACCGTCTGCAATTGTGCTGACAGGAGATACGGTCGTTACCTCGCCTTTTTCAAAAGAAGCCTTCATACAGGCTGCTCCGGACGGCTCAACACCGATGACTTTGATGTTTGGTTTCAGCAGTTTTGCCAGTGTGGAAACACCGGTAGCCAGTCCGCCTCCTCCGATCGGAACAAGGATATAATCTACGAGCGGAAGCTCCTGAATCACTTCCATAGCGATGGTTCCCTGGCCGGTTGCAACGGTCAGATCATCGAACGGGTGAATAAAGGTATAGCCATGCTCTGCTGCAAGCTCGTATGCTTTTGCACATGCCTCATCGTACACATCTCCGTACAGAACAACCTCAGCGCCGTAGCTCTGGGTACGCTCTACTTTGATGAGCGGTGTGGTAGTCGGCATTACGATGACAGCCTTTGCACCGTAGCATTTTGCCGCATACGCAACGCCCTGTGCATGGTTTCCTGCAGATGCGGTGATCAGTCCTTTTGCGCGCTCCTCTTCACTTAAGGTGCTGATTTTGTAATAGGCACCGCGCAGCTTATAGGCGCCGGTCAGCTGCATATTTTCCGGTTTTAAGTAGACTTTATTTCCCGTCTGCTCGCTGAAATATTTGCTGTAAACCAGTTTGGTCTCCTGTGTTACTTTTTTTACGATTTCAGACGCTTCCTCAAATTTCGGGAGTGTCAGCATTTCTTCTGCCATAGTCTTTTCTCCTTGTTGTCTTTTTTAAGCATTCTCTTCGGATGTATGGAACAGTGCATTTACAAACTGGTCTGCATCAAATTTCTGTAGATCGTGGATGCTCTCGCCCACGCCGATGTATTTGACCGGAATATCAAGCTCGGACTGGATGGCAACGGCGATACCGCCCTTTGCAGTTCCGTCCAGCTTCGTCAGAATGATACCGGTGACATTTGCCACTTCTGCAAACTGTCTTGCCTGCTGCAGCGCATTCTGGCCCGTGGTACCGTCCAGCACCACCAGCGTTTCCAGGTATGCCTCTGGGTACTCTTTTTCCAGAATCCGGTAAATCTTGTGGAGCTCTTCCATCAGGTTCTTCTTGTTGTGAAGTCTTCCTGCCGTATCACAGATCAGCACATCCGCATTTCTGGCTTTTGCCGCTGCGACTGCATCGTATACGATCGACGCCGGATCTGCTCCATTCTGTCCGCCGATGATGTCCACGCCGGCACGGTGCGCCCACTCGGTGAGCTGTTCGCCTGCCGCTGCACGGAACGTATCTGCTGCCGCAAGAACAACCTTTTTGCCCTGATCTTTCAGAAGGCCGGCCAGCTTTCCGACGGAGGTCGTTTTTCCGACTCCATTGACACCGATCACCAGCACCACCGATTTTCGGTTTTCAAATTCATAGGCCGTGTCGCCTACATCCATCTGTTTTTTGATGCTCTCGATCAGAAGCTGTTTGCACTCTGCCGGATCGGTAATGTGTTCTTCTGCCACCCGTTCTTTTAAGTGGTCAATAATTTTGGTCGTTGTATTGATGCCGATATCTCCCATGACGAGAATCTCCTCGATCTCCTCATAGAAATCGTCATCAATGTTGGAATAGCCGCTGAAAATAGAATCAATTCCAGCCACAATGCTGTCTCGGGTCTTTGTCAGACCATTGACAAGACGTTTGAAAAAGCCTACTTTCTCCTCCGCCATACCGTTCGCCTCCCTTTGTCTTTTCTATTTTACTTCTTTCGTATTGTATCTTATTCGTTTCTATTTGTCCAGTTCTCCCTCAATCAAATCGACAGAAACAAGCGTCGATACACCCTTTTCCTGCATCGTGATGCCGTACAGGCGGTCTGCTGCCGTCATCGTACCGCGTCGGTGGGTGATAACGATGAACTGGGTATTTTTTGTCAGCTTATGCAGATACTGCGCAAAACGCGTTACGTTGGAATCGTCGAGCGCCGCCTCGATCTCGTCAAGTAAACAGAACGGGGACGGCTTTAAGTTCTGGATTGCAAAAAGCAGCGCAATCGCGGTCAGTGCCTTCTCGCCTCCGGAGAGCTGCATCATATTCTGCAGTTTCTTTCCCGGCGGCTGGGAAATGATGCGGATACCTGCCTCGAGTACATCCGTGTCCTCCTCGAGCTCCAGCGTTCCCTTTCCGCCGCCGAACAACTGGCGGAACACGCGGTCAAACTCTTTCCGGATCTCCTCGAATTTTTCCGTGAACTGCTTGCGCATACCGGCATCCAGCTCATCGATGATGCCCTGCAGTGTCTCCGCCGCTTTGACAAGATCGGTGTGCTGTGCATCAAGAAATGCGTGGCGCTCCGAAATCTCTTTGTACTCCTCAATCGCATTCACATTGACAGAGCCAAGTTTCCGGATCGCATCTTTTACTTCCAGCACACGCCGCTTTAATTCACTGCGCTCCGGAATCTCCTCCATCTGGAACTCTCTTGCGTGGCCCGGTGTCACTTCGTACTCTTCCCAGAGATACGAGGTCTGTGCCTCTTTTGTCTCCTCCAGCTTTTCTTTCTGGCTGTTCAGACGGAAGCACTCTTTGTCCATCAGGGAAATCTGGTCGGAGAGCTGATCCCGCTTCTCGAAAAATTCTTTGTGATCTGCGCTTAATGCTTCTTTTTTCTCCTGCAGTTCCACAATCCGGCGGTCTTCCTCTTCCTTTGCCTGCACTGCTGCTGCAATCGTCTTCTGGATCTCCACGATGTCCTGCTGTTTCTTTTTGACATCGTCTTTTTCCTCCGCCGCTTTTTCCAGCATGGTGCGGCTTTCCGCTTCCAGTTTTCCCGTCTCTTCCTCAAGACGGCGGATGTTCTGGGCAAGGAATCCATCCTTCTGGGACAGATTTGCGTAATTTAACCGGATTTCTTCAAGATCCTTCGTATATTCTGCTTCCCGGCGGCGAAGCCCTGTAAGCGCCTCCTGCGCCTTCTGGATATTCTCCTGCAGCGTGCTTTCCCGCTCCACCGATTCCTGCATTTCCTGACCGATGACTTTCCGGTTCCGCTCAATCTCGGCGATCTGATTTTCAATCTCGAGACTCTCCTTCTGAAGCGCTTCAAAATCCAGACGGATTTCCGTCTTTTTCTCGCGCGCTTTTTCCAGATTCAGGCGCACCGTATTCTGCTCGATGTACTGCCGCTGCAGTTTTTCATTCAGCTCGGTGCGGAGATCACGGATTTCATTCCGCTTATTTTTCTTCTCTTCAAGTTCCTGCTGGATTTCCCGCAGTTCCTTCGCAAGACCCTGTACGCTCTTTTCGAGTTCCTCAATCTCACGCCGTCTTCCGAGCAGGTTGCTGTTGTTCCGGAACGAACCTCCTGTCATGGAACCGCCCGGGCTCAAGAGCTCGCCCTCGAGGGTTACCATGCGGAGCGTCTGACGGTATTTCCGCTGAATCACAATGGCATGGTCGATCGTGTCGACCACCAGCGTTCTTCCAAGCAGCTGTGCCACAAGACCCTCATACACCGGATCGTACGAAACAAGTGCATTTGCCACACCGAGCACACCGGTTTCTCTTGCCGCATCCTCATTCACCTGCGTTTTTTTCCCGCGCATACTGGTGAGCGGAAGGAACGTCGCACGGCCGAAATGGCCCCGTTTCAGGTATTCAATCAGGTATTTCGCCGTCGCCTCATTGTCGGTGACAATATTCTGAATGCTGCCGCCAAGTGCGGTCTCGATCGCCGTCTCGTACTTTTTCTCCGCCTGCAGAAGATCCGCCACAACGCCGTGGATGCCGGGATTCCGGTCTTTCTGCTCCATGACCTTCCGAATACTGTTTCCATAGCCGTCGTACCGCTCGGTGATGTTCTTTAAGGATTCGAGCCTTGACGCTTCTCTGTGGTAATTGGTCTGGCCGGCTTCCATCTCTTTCGTCTGGTTCGAGAGATCCGCCGTCAGCGCGGTAATCTTCTGATCTGCCTCCTGGTACTGCTGTTTCAGGCTGCTTACCGTCTCTTCGAGCGCTTCAAACGCGTTCTGCAGTTCTTCCATCTGCCCGTTCTGTTCGGACTCGCTCGTCTTTAAATGCAGCACCCTCTGGCTTAATTCTGCCTTTCGGATGCCGATCTGCTCGAGCATCGCATCGTAGCGCTGCATTTTTCCCTTCGTGGAACCCCGCTGGTTCAGAAGGCCGATGACTTCGCTCTTATCCTGTTCACTCTGCAGCTCGACTGCCTGGATCTGCTCCTGGCATTCCGAGAGAGCGGCCTCTTTCTCACTCTTTTCCGTCTCTGACGCAAGAAGTGCTTCATGAAGCCCGTCCTTTTCTGCCTGATATGTATTTTTTTCTGCCGTCTTTGTGCGGCTCTCCGCGCGGATCGCCTCCAGACGTTCTCTTAATGTGTCGCTGTTCCTCTCCGATGCATGAATCTGCTCATTCAACACCTCGATCTGGTTTTCGAGCTGCTGGCGTTTCAGTGCATTCTCCCCCGCCTGATCGCGCGCAGAAAGAATCGTCTGGTCCAGTTTTTCCTGCTCCTGTTCCAGCTTTTCATACTCCTGCTTCGTATGCTCAAAAGCCTCTTTCGTGCTCTTTAACTGCTCTTCTGCAATCCGGTACCGGTCTTCTACTTTCGCGAGATCGTTCCGGATGCGCTCCATCTCGAGCAGAAACATATTGATATCGAGGATCTTTAATTCCTCTTTCTTCTTTAAATAAATCTTTGCCGTCTCAGACTGGCGTTCCAGCGGCTCTAACTGCCTTGTCAGTTCCGAGAGAATGTCGTTGACGCGCACCAGATTCTGCTGCTCTTCCGCCAGCTTCTTTTCGGTCACGGCCTTCCTTCTCTTGAATTTGACAATTCCTGCCGCCTCGTCAAACAGCTCCCGGCGCTCTTCCGGCTTACCGCTTAAGATCTTATCAATCTGACCCTGTCCGATGATGGAATAGCCTTCTTTTCCGATACCGGTATCGTAGAACAGCTCGTTGATGTCCTTTAACCGGCACGATGCACCATTCATCAGATACTCGCTCTCACCGGAGCGGTAGAGCCGTCTCGTCACCGTGACTTCCTCGAAATCGACATTCAGCTTGTGGTCGGAATTGTCGAGTGTAATTGCAACCGACGCGTAGCCGAGCGGCTTTCTCGTCTCGGTTCCGGAGAAAATAACATCCTGCATATTTCCGCCGCGGAGCTGCTTGGCGCTCTGTTCGCCGAGCACCCAGCGCACCGCATCGCCAACATTGCTCTTTCCACTGCCGTTCGGCCCTACAACGCCGGTAATACCGTCGTGGAACTGCAGAATGGTTTTGTTGGCAAACGACTTAAATCCCTGCATTTCAATGGATTTGAGATACATAATTCACCTACGCTTTTTTTCTGGCAAGAATTGCATCGTATGCCGCTGCCTGTTCTGCCGCTTTTTTCGTTCTGCCCTTTCCGGTACCGAGCGCTTTCTTTCCGACGCTGACCTGTGCCCAGAAGCTCTTGTCGTGATCCGGTCCCTCTTCTTTTAAGATGGTGTAAACAATCTCTTCATCCGTCTCACCCTGGATCAGCTCCTGCAGAATCGTTTTGCTGTCGTAGAAAAGCTGTTTGTGTTCGATATCGTTTAAGATATAGTTCAGAACGAACGTTTTTGCCGGTTCAAAGCCGCCGTCCAGGAAAATCGCACCGATCGTTGCCTCCATAGCATCCGAAACGATGGAATCGCGGTGACGGCCGCCGGTTGCCTCCTCGCCCTTTCCAAGGAGCAGAAAGCTGCCAAGGTCAATCTCACGGGCACAAAATGCCAGTGCCGGTTCACAGACGAGGCTGGCGCGTTTTTTCGTCATCTCGCCCTCCGGGAGACGCGGGAATGTCTTGTATAAAAATTCGCTGGATACAACTTCCAGCACGGCATCTCCTAAGAACTCCAGACGCTCGTTGCACTCCAGGCGCTCCATATGGTGCTCATTTGCGTAGGAAGAATGGCGCATCGCCATCTCCAGCAGTCCGAAATCCTGAAATTTATACTGGATCTTCTTTTCCAAATCCACGAGTTTATCAATATTATTCATAACCTGTTTTAAGCCTGTCCTTCCTCATAGTTACCGTTTGCAGGTGTTCTGCGGACGGTAACAAAGGGGCTGTCCTGTAGCAAACAGCCCCTTCGCCATTTTCTATTATTCTGCCAGTTTCTTTTGATCGCTTCCACCGCATCCTCAACCGATACGATGTGCTCTGCTTCTTCTGCTTCGATCTGGATATCAAATTCTTCTTCAATTCCCATCACAATCTGAAATACATCCAGGGAATCCGCTCCCAGATCATCTGCAAAGGTTGTCTCCATGGTTACTTCATTCGGATCTACGTTTAATACATCCGCAATGATCTCCTGTAATTTTTCAAACTCCATCTTTCGCTGCCTCCCTGCTGCTCTTATAGTCTGCCAGATGCTCCTGCACTTTCTGCGGAATCTTCTCCTCGCTGAATGAAATGCACTGGAGAATGGAATTTTTAAATTCGTTGGCTTTTGAGCTTCCGTGCGTTTTTACAACGAGTCCTTTTAAGCCAAGCAGCGGTGCTCCGCCGTACTCACTGGCATCAAAAGACTTCAGTGTCTCTTTCAGCGCCGGTTTCACAAGAAGGGCTCCGATTTTACTGCGCAGAGATGTCATCATGCCCTGTTTTACCTTGGAAATCAGGGTCGCGCCGACGCCCTCATACAGCTTTAAGATAACGTTTCCGACAAACGCCTCACAGACAACAACGTCTGCGGCTCCGTTTGGAATTTCTCTTGCTTCGATACTGCCGACAAAGTTGATATACGGGTTTTCTTTCAGAAGCGGATACGTCTCTTTGACGAGCGCGTTTCCTTTTTCTTCTTCCACACCGATATTCACGATTCCCACACGCGGATTTTTAATGCCGACAACGTGTTCCATATAGATGGAACCCATCATGGCAAACTGCACCAGATGGGACGGTCTTGCATCAACATTCGCACCGCAGTCGATCAGAAGGGATACACCGTCTTTCGTCGGGATCAGCGGAGCCAGCGGCGGACGCTCCACGCCCTTGATGCGTCCTACGATCGTCTGTCCGCCGACCAGGACTGCTCCGGTGCTTCCTGATGAGACAAACGCGTCTGCCTCTCCGCAGCGCACTTTTTTCATGCCGACAACGATCGAAGAATCTTTTTGTGGCGGATCGCATTGACCGGCGGCTCTCCCGTCTCAATGATCTCGGTTGCCGGAACGATCTCAACCCGCTCCTTCGGGTACGTATATTTCTGCAGTTCTTTTTCGATGACATCCACCTGGCCGACCAGCTGGACTTTGACGCGTTCATCTGCGTTTACGGCCTCAACGGCGCCTTTTACCGGCTCCACAGGCGCATAATCGCCGCCCATCGCGTCCACTGCAACTCTGACTAAGTCACTCATGTTTTTTCCTCTTTTCTCTTTTCTAAAGCGCGTTTGAAAACTCTTTTTCTTTCAAAAAACCGTTTTCAACCACGCTCTAAAAGCACTTATGCAAGTACTGTATTAACTATACTAAACTCCTTTGCAAAAATCAAGCACAAATGCCCATCCGCGCTTTCTCCTGTATTCCAAAAAAAGCGGGTGGATTTATCTTTCCAAAATCCACCCGCTCTGTTTTGTCTTATTTTTCTTAAGAAACCTTAACTCCGCTCGAATTCATCTCATGACCGTCTATGGTTGTATTCCGTGCCATGACACCGGTATCCGGATCCAGATAATATTCCTCACCATCCTGCGTGAACCAGCCGGTCTGCATCTGACCGTTGTCCGCCAGATAATACCATTCTTCTCCGCTCCAGTACCATCCTGTCACCATGTATGAATTTTCATCAAACACGTACCAGTAGCCGTCGATATTCTGCCAGGTATTGGTTGCATAGCTTCCATCATTATTCTGATACTGCCATCCGTTTTCATTCTGAACCCATTTCCCTGCCGGAATTACCGTAACTTCTGTTACCGTACTCGTCGCCATGGAAACGGTATTTCCAACCGTGTTTGTTGCCACAACGTAATAGTAATCTTTGCCCTCCGCCGAAGTATCGACCTGGTATGTCACTTCTGTTGCGCCTTCAATCGGCGTTCCTCCGCCGTTGGAATTTACGTTGTTCTTATACCACTGATATGTTACTGTGCCTTCTCCCGTTATTCCTGCCTCACAAGTCAGCTTTCCAGATGTATTTCCAACGGGAATCTGCAGGCTCTCCACCGGATTTACCGAAAAAACCGGCTTTTCCAGATTGGCATCTACATGAACAGCATCGCTGTCCTCTTTTGAAATATCTACACTGGCCGAAGACGAAACCGTCGTCTCAGTTCCCATCATTTTATCCATCAGACTGTCTGTGGAACATCCTGAGAGGAATACTACACTGCACATGCATGCTGCCAGAAATATGATTCGTCTATTCTTCATATGCTTTGCACTCCTTTTTTATAATTGTTACGAAAATGTTGCAATATTGTTTCAATTCTCACCGAGACCATTATAGCACATCACGACACACCACGTCAAATCTTTTATATGACGCTTCCAGACAACCCGCAGAGACAACAAAAAAGCCCCCGGTGACGGGAGCCTTTTGCTGCATTGCACATCGGAACTGATTCCGATTTATGAATATTAGTCCATTGCAACGACTTCTTTTTTGTTGTAAGAACCACAAGCTTTGCAAACTCTGTGCGGCATCATAAGAGCACCACATTTGCTGCATTTTACAAGGTTCGGAGCAGACATTTTCCAGTTTGCTCTTCTCTTATCGCGTCTTGCTTTGGAAGATTTATTCTTAGGACAAATGGACATAGTTACACCTCCTTAAATTTGCTGAATATATCTTTGATTGCAGCCATTCGGGGGTCTAGCCCTGTGGTATCACAATCACAGGTCTGAATATTCAGATTCGCACCACAACGGCTGCAGATTCCTTTACAGTCATCTTTACACAGCACTCGAATCGGCCATTGGACTATGAGCTCATTACGAACCAGTTCTTCCACATCGAGCTCGTCTCCCTCCACAAACGAAGAGTCCTCTTCTTTTTTCTCGCGTTCTTCCTCTGACAGATTCAGATCAATCTGCAGATCGAACTCGAGCTGGAATGGAGTCGCTACCGGTGTCAGGCATCTTGCACATGGAATCTCCATTGTAAGGTCTGCGCTGCCGGTGATCGTGATCACACGATTGCCTTCATGCGTAAGGCCAAGGATAACAGGATGTTTTTCGATTACCCGATAGTCCTGCCCGCCGATCGAAAAAATTTCGGATGTAAGCGGAATTTCATACTTTTCGGACTTTCCGTCCTGCGCAAATAACTTGGTCAGACTGATTTTCATATTGTTCTCCTAATCACACTTTACCAATTATACCCGGGAAGGTAAGAATTGTCAACTGCTTTTTGAATTATTTTTTATTTTCCTTTTACTAACTCTACAGTCTCCTCGCAGATTGCGATTTCCTCGTTGGTCGGGATCACGCATGCTGTAATCTTGGAGCCTTCTTTGGTGATGATCTTCTCAACGCCGCGGCAGTTATTTGCCTCAGAATCGAATTCCAGACCCATGAACTCAAATGCTTTGCAGATGGTCTCACGAAGCGGAATAGCGTTCTCTCCAAGGCCTGCGGTGAAGGTGATCACATCTACGCCGCCCATAGCTGCGATGTAGGAACCGATGTATTTGATAATACGGTAAGCGTATGCTTCCAGACAGTTGATGGCATCCTGATTGCCTGCCTCTGCTGCTGCAGATACATCACGGTAATCGCTGGAGATGCCGGTCATGCCGAGCATACCGGATTTCTTGTTCAGAATGTTCAGAACCTCGGATACGGTCAGGTTCTCTTTGTTGCACAGATACTCAACAAAAGCCGGATCGATATCTCCGGAACGGGTTCCCATGATCACACCTTCGAGCGGGGTAAGGCCCATGGAGGTATCTACACATTTGCCGTTCTTTACAGCGGAAAGGGAAGCACCATTTCCCATATGGCATACGATGATCTTCAGATCGTTGTAGTCTTTGCCAAGGAACTCTGCGGTTCTCTTGGATACGAATTTATGAGAAGTTCCGTGGAATCCGTATTTACGGATTGCGTATTTCTCATAGTACTCTTTCGGAATACCGTACATATATGCTTTCGGAGGCATGGTCTGATGGAATGCGGTATCAAATACTGCTACGTTCGGAACGCCCGGCATCAGTTTCATGCAGGCATTGATTCCCATCAGGTTTGCCGGATTGTGCAGAGGACCAAGGTCAGCGCACTCCTCGATAACTTTGATTACTTCGTCATCGATGATAACAGAGTTTGTGATCTTCATTCCGCCGTGCAGAACGCGGTGTCCGATGGCATCTACTTCTTCCAGGCTCTTGATGACGCCGCTCTTCTCGTTTACCAGAGCGTCCAGAACCATCTGAATTGCCTCTACGTGTGTCGGCATTGCTGCTTCTGTTACCTCTTTTTCGCCGTTCTTTGGCTCATAAACGAGGCGTCCGTCGATACCGATTCTCTCACAGAGTCCTTTTGCCAGGACGTCACGATTATCGTAATTGATCAGCTGGAATTTCAGAGAGGAACTTCCGCAGTTTACTACTAATACGTTCATTTCTAAATTCTCCTATTTTAAAATTCTTATTAAAACTTCTGGCCGGCCTGTTCTCCGCAGCCGGCCAGAAAACCGCTTGTAATTGGTTTTATTTCGTGCTTACTGTGCCTGGCACTGTACAGCAGTGATTGCTACAACACCAACGATATCCTCTGCGGAGCATCCACGGGACAGATCGTTGACTGGAGCTGCGATACCCTGCGTCATCGGGCCGTATGCTTCTGCTTTTGCCAGTCTCTGTACCAGTTTGTATCCGATGTTTCCGGCATCCAGATCCGGGAAGATCAGAACGTTTGCTTTTCCTGCTACTTTGCTATCCGGAGCTTTGGATGCACCTACGCTTGGAACGATAGCGGCATCAAGCTGCAGCTCGCCGTCGAGAGCGAGATCCGGGTTTGCTTCTTTTGCAATTCTGGTAGCCTCAACAACTTTGTCTACATCAGCATGTTTTGCACTTCCTTTGGAGGAGTGGGAAAGCATAGCAACTCTTGGCTCGTTTCCGGTCAGCATGCGGTAGGACTCTGCGGAAGACTCTGCGATTGCAGCCAGCTCTTCCGGATTCGGGTTCTGGTTCAGACCGCAGTCACCGAATACAAATACACCGTCATCGCCGTACTCGCAGTCCGGAACTACCATCAGGAAGAATGCGGATACGAGTTTTGTGCCTGGTTTGGTCTTTAAGATCTGCAGGCATGGACGTAAGGTGTTTGCGGTAGAATGGCAGGCACCGGAAACAAGTCCGTCTGCATCTCCCATTTTAACCATCATAACGCCATAATATGTATAGTCATTCAGGATGGTCTCTCTTGCTTTCTCCGGAGTCATGCCTTTCTTTGCACGAAGCTCTACCAGCTTATCTACATAAGCCTGTGTTTTCTCGTTTTTCTCTGGATCTACAATAGTAGCTTTGGAGACATCCAGTCCCTCGCTGCCTTTCTTTACTGCCTCTTCGCTTCCGATGATGATCAGATTTGCAAGGTCCTCTTTCAGGATCTGTACAGCAGCCTCATATGTTCTTCTGTCTTCTGACTCTGGCAGTACAATTGTTTTTTGTCTGCTTTTGCTCTTGCTTTAATTGTGTCAATAAATCCCATGATCTTTTGACTCCTTTCGATAAATTTACTCGATATTCTCATTGTAGTACGCTTTTTGCCCTTTCGCAAGTATAAAATTCAAAACAACTGGACAAAAAATCCAAAACGGAGGAATTCTTGCATTCCTTTTCTGTTTTTGTTACGATAGGGCTATATGATCCGCGGTTCCTCTCTGTTTGGAATCGTGCTATTTTTTTCGAAAGAAGGTACGTTTTATGACCATTACCGCAGTCATTGCAGAATATAATCCTTTTCATAACGGCCATGCTTATCAGCTGGCAAAAGCCAGGGAGCTGACCGGGGCGGACTACCTTGTCGTGATTATGAGCGGCGATTTCGTCCAGCGCGGCGCACCTGCGATTCTTGACCAACACGACCGTGCGGAGCTGGCGCTTCTTGGCGGTGCGGACCTTATCTTACAGCTTCCGTGTCACTTTGCGCTCGGCAGTGCGCAGCATTTTGCACGCGGGGCGGTATCGCTTCTTACTGCGCTTGGCTGTGTCGATTTTCTCTGCTTTGGCAGTGAATATGGAGACACGGCGCCGTTTCTGGAACTCGCTGATGTTCTGCTCCACGAGCCGGAGAAATACCGTGAGCTACTCTCCGGTCTGCTTCGGAACGGACTTTCCTTCCCGACGGCGCGCGCACAGGCACTTTCCGCTTATTTTTCTGACAGCGCTTCCTTCTCTTCGCTTTCAAAAGAAGAACTTGATACCTTTTTAAAAGAACCAAACAATATTTTAGGCATTGAATATGTCCAGGCACTTCTGCTGTCACAAAGCCGCATTCGGCCGGTAACGATCCGCCGGGAGGGCAGCGGCTACCACGAAGGAGCGCTTTTCACACATGCACTCCCTTCTGCTACAGCAATGCGGAATCTTCTTTTTCCAATCCGCATAAGGATCTGGAACTGTCCGCGCTCGCCTCCTGCATGCCAGAAGCGGTCTTTCACGCTTTTCAGAATGCCGTCGCATCTCATGGACTGTTGACCGCCGATGATTTCAGCCTGCTCCTCGCCGCACGGCTCCTCACGGAGACGAAGGGATCTCTCTCCTCCTGTCTCGACCTCTCGCCGGATCTTGCCAACCGCATCCTCCGCCAGCGCCACGCATGCTCCTCATTTTCAGAATTCGCCATGCAGCTTAAAACAAGGAAATGACGTATACCCGCATCAGCCGCGCCCTGATGCATCTGCTTCTGAACCAGAAAACATTGTACCCGGCCGGCTATAACCGTGTTCTCGGTTTCCGAAAAAGTGCCGGTGCATTGTTAAAAGAGATTAGAAGACGTTCTTCTCTGCCGCTCATTGCCAAGGCAGCCGACGCCCCGCGGCTTCTTACCGGCGATGCACTTGCCGCCTTTGAGAGCGATATACAGGCCTCTCTTTTTTACGAGACTGTCCGTTCTCACAAAACAGGGACACAGTTCGTCCATGAATACACAAAAAAGCTGGTTCTGTTATAGAACCAGCTTTTTTCCAGCAGCATCATCATCTGCTGCTGTGGAACTGTATAGTCCTCCACAAACAGGAAAACATTTTTTGTATCTGCACTTTCTCTTGTAAAGTCAAACTGCATGAAACGCATCTCACCATTCAGTATAAAATTGATCATAACATGATGCATGATGTGTTCTGCTGTTCCCTGTGTGATTGCTTCCATCGTCATCTGCTGTTTTATCCGATTAAGATCATCTATATTGCCAGATGCATAACGCATGAGTATCTTCAAAATCAATGTACAGGATTTCTATATAATGATTTTTAAGAGCTTTTTCATATATTGCAGCCTGAACCGCTTTCTCCAACAACTGAATTCCTCCTTGTTTTCTCATGTACTATTAATGCTTCATAGCACTCCCGCTATAAATTACTTTCATCAGTAATTCCACATCAACAGGCTTAGCAACATGTTCATTCATCCCTGCTTCTTTTGCCCTTATTCTGTCCTCCGTGAACGCATTTGCTGTCATTGCAATGATCGGTATTTTCTTTGCATCCTCTCTGTCCAGAGACCTAATCATCTTTGTAGCTTCATAACCATTCATGACCGGCATCATAATGTCCATAAGAATGACATCAAATTCACCAGGTTCACTATTTCTGAACAGTTCAACAGCTTCCTGACCATCCCATGTTTTTGTCACGTCGGCACCTTTTTTTCTTTCAGGAAATCCTCTCTTAGCTGCCCGCCGTTTTCTGTTTCCATTTTAATATTTGTACTCATTTGTCTGGCACTTTCAATGGCACGGAGGAGACTTTTGGATTCCGAAGATTCATTATAATGGGTGTAGTGGAACACTGCACTTTCACATAGTTTACAATCTCCACCATTCTTTTCTCTGCTTCTGCTTTTTCTGCGTGGAAGAAATAAAACAGAGAGACTACAGCTACACAGATTCCTATCAGACCGCCGAGCAGCTGGATCCGTTTTTCTCCACCTCCAGATACTTCTGGGGATCATCCAGGTATTTTTCAATGATTTTCAGGGATGTGCCATCCAGACGCATCTCTTCCTGTGTCTGGCCCATCTGCTCACAGATTCCCCTGTCATCCTCTTTTGCAAAAGCAACGCCTATTCCGGTGATCATCAGAGGCTCTTCCAGGATACGGAAGCTTGCATCATAATCCTTCCTATACTGAACGATAGATTCCTCGTGTGCAGCAACCGCATCTACATATCCTTTTCCCAGAAACGTATAGATCAGCTCCCGGTGTCCCAGGATGATCAGATTTCCCAGCTTTGGGATCCTCTCATCCGTCCGGTTCAGAAAGATGCTTTCCGGTTTGGTTGTGGACTGGACAGCGGTAATCGTCAAGACGTCCTTCCATAGAAAAAACAGCCCATGATACAATCAATCTCGCCGCTCTCCACCAGTTCTTTTTTCTCCTCCCAGTTGATCTGGACAACCTTCACCTGTTATCCCATTCTTTTGAATGCTTCCGTAGCCAGTTCTACATCAATTCCTGTCGGTACACCATCCTCATTCAGATAATTGTATGGTGGATAGCTGTCGCTGCCGAGGGTAATAACAGGCTTTTCGGTTTCTTCTTTCGTGTTATCTGTGTTTTTGCACCCTGCCAGGGTGACTGCTAAATATCAAAAGTCCTAATAAAATTACTATAGTTTTTCTTAATTTCAATGAATGATTATGTTTTTGCGTTTACTACCCCTTTTTTGTCAGCAGTTTTTTGATCGCTCTTTTAATTGCGGAATATCAATCGGCTTTCCAATATGTTCATTCATCCCGGCCTCCAGACATGCTTTCCGATCTTCCTCAAAAGCATTTGCCGTCATGGCAATGATTGGAATCTTTTTGGCATCTTCACGTTCCAGCATACGAATTGCTTTTGTTGCTTCCAGCCCATCCATGACCGGCATCATCACATCCATGATGATGACATCATACTCATCCAACCTGGAATTCTGAAATATTTCAAATGCCTCTTTTCCGTTTTTCGCTTCTGTAATGTTCAGATGCTCCTCCTCCAGGATTGCATGGGCTATCTCCATATTAATGACATTATCTTCAACAAGAAGCACCCGTTTTCCTGACAGATCCATATCCTGTGAGTAGCTGTCCTTCTGTGAATCATTATTTTCAGCCAAATAATCTATTTCAAATGGAACCGTAACCGTAAACGTGCTTCCTACATTTTCTTCGCTTTCCAGTTCTATCGTTCCACCCATCCGTTCAACAATATCTTTGACAATCGAAAGTCCCAGACCGGAGCCACTGAATGTTGTAGTTGACTGTTTGCCTTCCTGCGCAAAAGCATCAAACGCATGTTTTTGAAATTCTTCACTCATACCAAGACCGGTATCTGAACATACAAACTGAAAAACAGCTATATTCCCATCATCCGATAATTCTTCGCAATGAACATTCACTGTTCCATGAAAATGATTGTATTTAATCGCGTTGGAAGAAAGATTCATTAAAACCCTGCTCAGATGTACCGGACTTCCAATCAAATATCTGTGGCGGATTGTGCTTGCTTCCACGCCGCCTTCAAATCTTACACCATTCTCATAAGCACTCATTGCAACAACCGTCAGATTATTCCTTAACAGTTCTGCCAGATCAAAGGATTTATGTTCCAACACAAGGGAACCGGATTCCAGTTTGCCGATATCCAGGACATTGTTGATCAGATTTTGCAGATAATCGGCGGACTGAAGTACCTTCTTCCTGCATTCCCTTAACTTGACCACATCATTGTTATATTTTTCAGCGATATGGATCATCCCCACGATTCCGTTTAGCGGTGTACGGATATCGTGGCTCATACGCCGGAGAAAGGCTGTTTTTGAAAGATTCGCGCGATGAGCATCTTCCATGCTTTCCTTAAGCTGTTTCTGATACATGAGTTCCCGTGATTTTTCTTCCGTAATATCTCGTACGACATAAAGCACATCCACAGCGTTTCCATGTGCATCTCTGCTCTTTACAATAAATCTGGCCAGCCGCCATTCTCCGTTTACTCCCATAAATTCAATCGAAACAGAATTCGTATTACGAAGTCTCTCTGTCAATGTATCAAAGTCAAGAAACTCCCGGTATTTTTCTCTCTCTTCCTGGGCGGCAAATGCTGTTGGAAGTCTTTCCATAACATCATCAATTTTCCCCTTTTGTCCAAGGATTTTTTGCACAAGGTCATGGCCTTTCAAAAGCTCATATGTCCGCTCTTTAACATTGGCTTGTACGATTGTTACATACAACGTAGCAATTGCGGCAATAATCTCTGACCTCTTTGTCGCCTCATCAAGAGCCTTTTTCAACAGTACCGTACTTTTCAGATTTTCCCTCACACATCCAAGATGTCCGCCAACATCAGACAGCAGTGTAATGGAAATCTCATTCTGCCTCAAATCAGGATTATCTACCCCGATGAATCCATTCATCTGATGATTGGCATAAATCGGCACCGCAATCAAGGAACATATTTCCTGTGTTTTTAACAATTCATATTCTTCCGGTTCAGAATTTTTTGTCGCTTCCAGATCATGAATCACGATTACTTCCTTGTTTTCAAATCGTTTCACCCAGTTCGGCATCGAACTGACCGGGATTGCCTGAAGGTTATCTATCTCTGGTGCCACTCCATCGGCACACCATTCAAATGTATTGCTCAGACTGTCCTTCTGATCGGTTTCCCAGTCAAAAACATATACCCGGTCTGCCCCTGTATAGTTTCCAATCGCCTGCAACAAAGAGTGAATGATTTCTGACAGCTCCTGCTCATTTTCCACCTGATCCATAAGCGATATCTGATGCAGGATCGTGTCCATACTATGTAATTTTATTTGATAGAGTTCCTGAATCTCTTTTGTTTTCATTTTCTATCCCCCCCTGCAGTAAAACTATTATGGTTACGTCTGTGAAATAACACCGTAAGAAAGGATCCTGCTACGGCAGGATTCTCCGCTTAAACTTATGCAAAAAAACTGGTTTTATTATACTCTAACACTTTACTGCACACAAGAAAAACATTACCTTTTAGCGTTAAAAGGCAAAAAAAGAACAGCAACTGTGCCAAAAGTTCCAGTGATGTGTATCAAAAACGGAAATGGACTTTCGGCAGATATATTTTCTTCTGTTTCTCTGTCTTCAGGATCAGATGGAGGAACTGACAAAACAGACACAGACCCGCAATGATAAGATGCAGCTGATGATGGAACAGATCGTGCTGTCCAATAAGAGCAGCCAAAAAGAAAAACAGATCGGCAAAAAGAATGAAAACAGCTTCCAGATGCCATATCCAGATGTTACCGCTTTGTGCCTGAAAAGTCGAAGTTGAGGAACATCATATTTTGGAGATCTGAAGATCGCAGGGTGCTGGGTACATTACAGGCGCAAGTTCCATGAGGCACTGGAGGTCATACCGAAAGATCTGAGGAAACAGTCTGTTTTGTACCTCATCATGAACCAGATCCGTGCGATTTACCGGGAGGAAGGAAAGCTTTCCGGTCTTTCATCAGACGAACGGACTGCCCATCGACTTTTACATAATAAATTCCGCTGATCCATTTAGATTCCTGCAGCGCTCCGTTCTTATCCATGTAATACCATTTTCCACCGATCTTCTGCCAGCCAGTCTGCATTTTGCCGTTTTTGTTCAAATAATACTTTGTGTTTTCTATGGCGGCCTTCACATCCACATCCGCAGAGGTATTGCTAGAACAACGGCTGCTACCGCTGAAGTTCCCCGTAATAATTCATTTTTTCTTACACTTTTTATGGGTTGCAAGTAAAATTATCAGTATGTAATATATCATACTATACATTCCTTAAAATTACTATTTTTATTTGCGCAGATGGTAAAAAAGCCGGCAGCGATCCTTTCCATTCAGGATCACTGCCGGCTTTTCAGCTGTCTTTTTAGTTTTAAACGAATGAATCGGTGCCGGGATTCTTCCGGTGCGGTTGACGAATGCCTCGCAGGAGAAGTTGTTGACCGGCATGATCGGTGCATAGCCGAGGAGGCCGCCGAATTCTACGGTCTCGCCCACGCCTTTTCCGATGACCGGGATCAGGCGGACTGCCGTTGTTTTCTGGTTGACCATACCGATGGCAAGCTCATCTGCGATGATTCCGGAGATGGTCGATGCTTTCGTGTCTCCCGGGATGGCGATCATATCAAGACCTACGGAGCAGACACAGGTCATTGCCTCGAGTTTTTCAATGGTCAGTGCGCCGTCGTTGACTGCGTTGATCATACCCTGATCCTCAGAAACCGGGATGAATGCGCCGGAGAGACCGCCGACATAGGAAGATGCCATAACACCGCCCTTTTTCACCTGATCGTTCAGAAGCGCCAGCGCCGCTGTCGTTCCCGGTGCACCTGCGTGCTCGAGGCCGATCTCCTCAAGGATATCCGCAACGGAATCTCCGATCGCCGGAGTCGGTGCCAGGGAAAGGTCAATGATACCAAACGGAATGTTCAGCCGCTTGGAAGCCTCCTGTGCAACGAGCTGGCCGACACGCGTTACCTTAAATGCGGTCTTCTTGATCGTCTCGCAGAGTACCTCAAAGTTCTCGCCACGTACTTTTTCCAGAGCATGTTTGACAACACCAGGACCGGAAACGCCGACATTGATGATGGCATCCGCCTCGGTTACGCCGTGGAAAGCGCCTGCCATGAACGGGTTGTCGTCCGGTGCATTGCAGAAAACAACGAGTTTTGCGCATCCAAGGCAGTTGTTCTCTTTGCTTGCCTCCGCCGTCTTCTTAATGATCTCACCCATCAGTTTGACAGCATCCATGTTGATACCGGTTTTGGTGGAGCCAAGGTTGATGGAACTGCAGACAAAATCCGTAACAGCCAGTGCCTGCGGGATAGAACGGATCAGAAGCTCATCTGCTGTCGTCATACCTTTGCTTACCAGAGCGGAATAGCCGCCGAGGAAATTGACGCCGACTTCTTTTGCCGCACGGTCCAGAGTCTGTGCAATCGTCACGAAATCCTCCGGCGTTCTGCAGGCTGCTGCGCCGACTAAGGCAATCGGGGTAACGGAAATTCTCTTGTTTACAATCGGAATACCGAACTCGCCCTCGATCTCCTCACCTACGGAAACCAGATTTCTGGCAGTCGTCGTGATTTTGTCGTAGATTTTGCGGTTCAGCTTGTCAAGATTGGAGTCGATACAGTCCATAAGACTGATTCCAAGGGTAATGGTACGAACGTCCAGATTCTCTTTTTCGATCATCTCGTTCGTTTCCTTTACTTCAAACAGATTTATCATGTCGTTTTTCTCCTTCGCTTTAGATACGGTGCATCATATTGAAAATATCTTCATGCTGGCAGCGGATGACAACGCCGATGGAACTTCCAAGCTTCTCCAGATCTTTTGCAAGCTCTGCGTTGGATTTCTCGCTCTTGGAGACGTCCGTTACCATCATCATGTTGAAATATCCCTGCACAATCGTCTGAGAAATGTCTTCGATGTTTACCTGGTTCTCTGCCAGATAATTACATACCTTTGCGATAATGCCCACGGTGTCCTTGCCTACGACAGTGATAATTGTCTTCTTCATGTTTCCATTCTCCTTTTTCTGGTTTTATGTCAAAGCCCCGGAAAAACCGGTAATGGCGGCCTTGCGAAAAACATGGTATGTAGCTCTAAAAATGTATATTTAAACCTCAATTAACGGTGATACTTCGCTTCTTTTAGCGACAGCGAGATGAAAATCACCCGAGTGATACGGATTATCACCCGTTGTGACCTCGCAGGCCACGGTTTCAAAGGCCAGTGCCTCATAATTATTTTCCTTGCTCAGATGGCCGAGCAGCACTTCCTGCAGATTGTCGTGCAGAATCTCGCAGAGGAGATGGCCTGCCGCCAGGTTTGATAAATGGCCTTTCGCCCCGGCGATCCGCTGTTTTAACGGATACGGGTACGGTCCGACCGCAAGCATGTTCTCGTCGTGATTTGCCTCTAACAAAACGGCATCCAGCCCGGTCAGATTCTGAACCGTGTAATCGCTGTAAACGCCAAGATCCGTCGCAATCGCAATCGATTTCCCGCCGGATTCCATGCGGTAGCCGACCGGCTCTGCCGCATCGTGGGAGATCGTAAACGGATGTACGGCGATATCACCCAGCGTAAACGTGTCATCCGCGTGAATCGTGTGGAAAATCCCCTCCGGGAACTTTCCAAGGCTCTTCGTCTGCTGCATCGCCTGAATTGTTCCATCCGTTGCGTAAATCGGAATACCATACCGGCGCGCCAGCACGCCAAGGCCCTGGATATGATCGGAATGCTCATGTGTCACGAGAATGCCGTCCAGCTCCTTCGCGCTGCGATCGAGAACAGCCAGCCCCGCCTCCACGCGCTTTCCGCTGATGCCCGCATCGATCAGAAGGCTTGTGGTCTCGCTTCCCGCGAAAATGCAGTTTCCGCTCGAACCACTTGCAATACTACAAAGTTTCATATTTTTTCATCCTATGGTCTAACTGTTTTTTGTTTCCTCAAAATCGCCGCTGTTGTCGATTTCAAAATCGCAGTGGCTGCTGAATTCATCCTCGGAAAGCTGATTTGCCATGATTTCGCGAACTTTCTTCTCGGAATAGCCGCGTCCTTCGATCAATCGCTCCTTCCGGACTTCTTCATCCGCATAAATATACCACAGTTCATCACAAATTTCATCATATTTTTCTTCGATTAAGAGTGCGGCCTCCACAAAGACGTATTCCGTCCCTGCTTTTTCCGCGGCTGCAATGGCTTTTTTGATATACCGTTTTACCGCCGGATGAACGATCGCATTCAGGGCTTTTAACTTTTCTTCGTCCTGAAAAACGATCTCAGCAATCCGTTTCCGGTCAAGTTCGCCGGTCTCTGTGGTGATCTGTCTGCCGAACAGCTTCACAATCTCTCCATAGCATTCGCCGCCCGGCAGCATCACAAGGTAACCTGCCTCGTCCGCCTGGATCACCGTTGCATCATAATTCTGTCCAAGGTACGTGAGCACTTCGCTTTTTCCGGCGCCCACGCCGCCTGTAATTCCAAAAACTTTCATTCTTTTGTATCCTTTCGCTCCTGGTATGAGTGCACTATTTCGCCTCGTACCAGTTGTTTCCTGTGTGCATATCGATCTCGAGTTTGACAGCCAGATGTGCTGCCCCGGTCATCTCCTCTTCCAGGATCTGTTCTGCCTTTTCGAGCTCGTCTTCCGGCACTTCCAGCAGCAGCTCATCGTGTACCTGAAGAAGAAGTCTGGTCTTTAACTGCTCCTCTTTCAGCCGTTTCGCCACGCGGATCATCGCTATTTTAATAATATCCGCCGCCGTTCCCTGGATCGGCGCATTCATCGCAACGCGCTCGCCGAATGACCGCTGCATAAAGTTGCTCGATTTCAGCTCCGGCATCGGCCGTCTGCGTCCGAACATCGTCACGGAATAGCCTTTCTCTTTGGCATCCTCTACGCAGCGGTTCAAAAACTCATGGATACCCGGATACGTCTCGAAATACTGCTGGATATAGGCCTCTGCCTCTTTCCGGCTGATGCCGAGATCCTGGCCCAGACCGAACGAACTGATGCCGTATACGATACCGAAGTTGACCGCCTTCGCATTTCTTCTCTGCAGCGGTGTTACCTCTTCAAGCGGCACATGGAACACTTTCGATGCCGTCATGCGGTGGATATCCTCCGCCTCGCGGTACGCCTCGATCAGGTTTTCATCGCCCGACATATGGGCCAGCACGCGAAGCTCAATCTGGGAATAGTCGGCATCCAGAAAGACACAGCCAGGCTTTGGCACGAAGGCTTTCCGGATCAGACGGCCAAGCTCCATCCGCACCGGAATGTTCTGCAGATTCGGATCAGTACTGCTGATGCGGCCGGTCGCGGTAATTGTCTGGTTAAATGTCGAATGGATTCTTCCATCTTTCCCGATCACGGCCTGCAGACCGTCGGCGTACGTCGATTTCAGTTTGGCAAGCTGGCGGTACTCCAGAATATCGGCAACGAGTTTGTGATCCGGTGCGAGCTTTTCGAGCACATCGGCGGCGGTGGAATAACCCGTCTTGGTCTTTTTGCCGCCCGGAAGCTGCAGCTTTTCAAACAGAATCACGCCGAGCTGCTTCGGGGAATTGATGTTGAACTCCTCGCCGGTCTCCTCGTAGATCTGTGCCTCCAGCTCTCTGATCCGCTCCGCCAGCTCAGCTCCGTAAACGGAAAGTGCTTCTTTTTCTGCGGCGATTCCATCCGCTTCCATCTGACGGAGCGTAAACACCAGCGGAATCTCCACATTCCGGTACAGATCCCACATGCCCTGCTCCTTCAGCAGCTTTTCCATGTTTTCCTGTGCGGCAAATACAGCATACGCCTGATAACCTGCATACGACTCCTGCTGTTCCGGCGTCATCTTTCCTGCGGCCGGAATCTTGCTTCCGCCGAAGATCTCTTCCATTGCCGGCACATAGCGGTGTACGTACTCTTTTACGATATCATCGTACGAATACTGTGATTTCAATGGATTTAATAAATACGCGGCAATTCCGGCATCAAACAGATGGGCTTCATCGGCGTCCGGCATATCCTTCAGAAATTCTTTTCCGTCCATGACGCAGAAAACCGGAATCTGCTTCTGCAGCTCAGTCAATTTTCTTTTAAATAATCTCCGGTCAGGAAACCTTCTGCTGGGAAGTAAACAACATCCGGCTCTCCGCTTCCATACGCAACTGCCATACCGACAAGTGAACGGCTCCGATCTGCCATCGGTCCGTCCTTCGGGGTTTCTTCTGTCAGAAGAGCGGCTCCTGCCTTCTCCTCCTCCGCGATGGTTTCAAAGAGTTCTTCCGCCTCGGAAAAATCCGTTACGGTGCGTAGAAAGACGGCATCCTCTGGTTCTGCATTCGTCTCCTCGAAGCGGCCCAGCAGGTTCTTAAACTCCAGACGTTTGAACATCTCATACGCTTTTGGTGTATAAAAATTCGAGAGTGCCGCTTTTTCACGGTCGAGCTCCACCGGCGCATCAGTATCAATCGTTGCAAGTTTTTTGCTTAATTCCGCCAGATCATAATGATCACGCATCGCTTCTTTTGCCTTGTTCGGTTTGATCTCCTCGAAATGTGCATGCGCATTTTCCAGTGTCTCGTACTGCAGCAGGATTTTCGTCGCGGTTTTCTCGCCGACACCCGGCAGACCCGGGATATTGTCTGCGGTATCGCCCATCAGCGCTTTCAGATCGATGATCTGTTTCGGGAGAAGACTGTATTTTTCCAGCACCTCTGCCGTGTGGTAATTTTCAATCGTCGTCACACGCTTTACGGTCTTTGGAATCCGGATCAGAATGTGGTCCGTTGCAAGCTGCAGCAGGTCGCGGTCTCCGGATACGATCGTAACTTCCATCCCTTCCGCCTCGCATTTGCGGCCGAGCGTTCCTAAGATATCATCCGCCTCATAGCCCTCTTTTGTGACAATCTCAATGTCCATTGCTGCGAGCACTTCCTGGATCACCGGGACCTGTTCGCGCAATTCCTGCGGCATCGGCTTTCTCGTTCCCTTGTACTGGTCATACATTTTGTGGCGGAATGTCGGTGCATGGAGGTCAAACGCCACGGCAAGATACTGCGGCTGCTCCTCATCGAGAATTTTAAACAGAATATTCAGGAATCCATATACGGCGTTCGTGTGCAGTCCTTCTGCATTGGACAGATCCGGTACGCCGTAAAAAGCCCGGTTCAGAATACTGTGTCCGTCCAGTAATACGATTTTATCACTCATAATAATCCTTTCAGCCAGGGTAATTCTATCACTTCAAAATAGTGCAGAGCCAGGAGCACCAGAAACAGAACGAGAATCAGCATCAGCACCCGGAAAAACGTATCTTTGTACCGGCGGTGTCTCGCTTCTTCCTCTTTTTTCTCCAGATCGCGTTCCAGAAGTCCTGTCAGATTGTAGGAATCGGGCGCGTCATCCTCGAAATATGCCATCGCACGGTTCACAATAAAATATGTCTCCAGTTCCTCGTGGCATGTATGGCATTTCCGGATATGGGAAATAAACGGTTCCATCTCTTTCTCCGGCATATTTCCCTGCACGTATGGCTGTATTAATTTTTCTGCTTCTTTACAGTCCATAAAATCCTGCTCTCCTTTTGTATCCGGCCAGTGTTTTCCTCTGGCCGTTTTTTCTGCTATCTACCATCATACACTATTTTCTCATAATTTAAAAGAGACAACCCGCCGAAAATGGGTTGTCTCTTGTTCTCTTATAAAATAACTGTTTTCTAGTGGATTTCCATTATGCACGGACAATGTTCGGGGTCTCTTTTCCTGCCTCGAAATCCAGTGCATTCTGCAGTGTGGTCTCTGCAATCGCACGCAGTGCTTCCTCGGTGAAGAATCCCTGATGTGAAGTGATCATAACGTTCGGGAAGGACAGGAGACGTGCTGTGGTGGAGTGCTCCAGAATCTCATCGGAACGGTCCTCGAATACGTCGGGGTTTCCTCCTCGTATACGTCAAGGCCGACGCCGAAGAATTTTCTTGCACGGATTCCCTCGATCAGGTCGTCTGTCTTTACCAGACCTCCGCGAGACGTATTGACCAGGATCACGCCGTCTTTCATCTTTTTGATGCTCTCGCGGTTGATCATGTGGTATGTGCTGTCCATCAGCGGGCAGTGCAGGGAGATCAGATCACTCTGTGCCAGCAGTTCATCAAGAGTTACGTACGTAACAAAATCTTTTAAGGATTCATTCTGGTATACATCGTAAGCAATGACTTTCATGCCGAAACCGCGGCAGATTCTTGCCATAGCCGCACCGATTTTTCCGGTTCCGACGATTCCGGCGGTCTTCTGATAGAAGTTAAATCCCATCAGTCCGCCCAGGCTGAAGTCGTTTTCTCTTACTTTCGTATATGCTTTGTGCATGTGGCGGTTGACCGTCATGGCCAGTGTCATCGCATGCTCAGCTACAGCCTCCGGGGAGTAACCCGGTACACGGCGTACATCAATGCCGTATTTTGCAGCTGTCTTTAAATCTACGTTGTTGAAGCCTGCGCAGCGCATCAGGATCAGCTTGACGCCTGCCTCATGCAGTGCTTCTACAGTTTTTGTTCCGACATCGGAGTTTACGAAGGCGCACACGGCATCGTAGCCCTTTGCCAGGGAAGCGGTTCTTGCAGCAAGGCCGGTTTTTAAATATTCCACTTCAATTTCTGGAAACTGCTCTTTGGTTCGGTCGAAAGATTCTCTGTCGTAGTTCTGGGTATCGTAAAATAAAATTTTCATAATGTTTTTCCTCCTCGCTTTGCGGTCATCTTATTGTTCCCGCTTACAGTCATTACTATACTTCATTGTTAAAACTTTGTCAATGTATTATTTGTTAAAATTTTATCAATTAGTAAATTTATTTTCAACATCTTTCACAACAGTACAAATTTACTGGATCACCTCGTCCAGGAACCGGGACGGCTCGACTTTCTTTTCAAACCGTTCCTCCACGTAACAGAGCGTCAGCTCTTTCCGGGCGCGCGTCATTCCGACGTAGAACATCCGCCGCTCCTCCTCGATCGCCTCCGCAAGGACTGCTTTCTGATACGGCATTACACCCTCGTTGACGTCAAGAAGATAGACCTTGTCGTACTCGAGTCCCTTGACGCTGTGCAGGGTGGAAACCATAACTCCTTCCGCACTCTCTGCGCGCTGCTTCTGTTTTTCCTTCATCTTCTGCTGGTATTCCTCAATATGTGCAAACCAGCCCTCGATGCTTTTCTGGGTCTTTGCCGCCTCCTGCAGCTCGTCCAAAACGGAAATCAGATCATCCTCTTTCAGATGGCGGTATGCAGCATATTCCTTCACATACTGTTCATAGCCGATCGCATAGCGGATGTAATTGACCGCGCCGAACGGCGATAAATGCGTCAGTGTCGTGATATCCTGCTCCAGTTTGCGGATCCGCTGGCACATCCAGTCTTTTTCTTCGTAATATTCCAGAAGTGCATCGAACGAAACAGTCGCCTCCTCAAAGGCATCCCGCGACAGATAACGGTTCGGGCGGTTAGCAATCTTTAAAAACTCGCCGCGCTTCCGGCTTCCCATCGCAAGATTCAGATACGTCAGCAGATCTTTCGCAATCCAGTGGTCATAGAGATCCGGCAGGGCATCCCGCATCTGGAACGGGATCTGTGCTTCCATCAGTTCCTCTACTGCTGTCCGGCAGCCAAGATTCGTGCGGAACAAAAGCGCCATCTCTTCATACGGACAGCCGTTTTTCTCCGCCTCCCGCAGCTCCTCGGCAACGGCACGCATCTCCTCGCGCGGGTTCTTATATCCCCGGATTGCAATCGGAACGCCTTTCTCGTTGTTGGTGGAAATCGCCTTTTCATACCGCTTTTTGTTGTGGTGGATCAGGCATTGGGACCGCTTCACGATAAATTCCGTACTACGGTAATTTTTATCGAGCACTACCTGCGCCGCGCCCGGGTAATCTTTCGGAAAATTCAGCATGATCTCCGGCTTGGCCCCGCGGAACTGATAAATCGACTGATCGTCATCCCCGACAATAAAGAGGTTATTTTCCGGCAGCGCCAGCATCCGCACAATCTCATACTGCACGGGGCTGATGTCCTGAAACTCGTCAATCAGGATATACTGAAATTTCTGCTGCCAGGCGCGGAGGACCTCCGGCCGCTCCAGAAAGAGACGTTTGCACTGCACCATCAGATCGTCGAAATCGAGTTTTTTGTTCTCCTTCCGCCATTTCTCATACGCCTCATAGATTTCCCGGAACTTTTCCTGCGGCATGCAGGCGGAATAGTAATGTTCCAGCGGGATCTGATTATTCTTCACAGTGCTGATCTCACGCGCCAGATTCTCCTCGAGATCTTCTTCCTCCAGGTCTCTCGCATAGTGGTTGACCAGCTCGCGCATCAGCCGCTTTTTCTCTTCCTCGCTTAAAATATTGTTGCCGGACATGCGGTACGTATGGCGCAGAATCGCGTAGAATACCCCGTGGAACGTTCCAAAGGTGACCTGGGTACTCGTCTTTCCCATCGCCTTCAAATACCGCTCCTTCATCTCTTTTGCCGCCGCACGCGTAAATGTTACGACAAGAATACGAGAGGCGGAAATGCCGCTCGTTACAAGCTGGCAGGTCCGCCCCGTAATCACTGCGGTTTTCCCCGACCCCGGTCCGGCAAGGACCATCATGGGGCCGGTGGTATGCATCACCGCTTTTTTCTGTGAATTATTATATATCATTTGGATAATTTCTCAATCGCTTTGTCGATGCGGGCAAGAGACTCCTCTTTTCCCAGAACCTCAAGGATTTCCGTTGCGCCGGCCGGTGTCATCTGTTTTCCGGAAAGAGCGGTACGGATCGGCCACATAATATAACCGGTCTTGTATCCTTTTTCTTTTCCGAATGCGCTGAGCATCTCAAAGAGAGCATCATTGCTGAAATCTTCCTGCGCTGCCAGCAGCGGTTTTACTTCCTGAAGAAGTGCAAGGGAGGTCTCCTCGTTTGTCTTCATCTTTTTGTGAGTGTACATCGAAGCGTCGTACTCCGGAACTCCCTCGAAGAAGTCGATGAGGTCTGCAATATCCGGGAATACTTCGATTCTTGTTTTTACCATGGCTGCAATTTTCTTAAAATCGAGCGGACGGTGGACTGTCTTCTGGATATACGGAAGCGCCATCTCATAGAACTTCTCGTCGTCCATTGCCTTCATGTACTCGCCGTTCATCCAGCGGAGTTTTGTCATATCGAAAACGGCCGGAGATTTGCTGATGTGGTGGTAATCGAAGATTTTTACCAGCTCCTCGAGAGAATAGATCTCGCGGTTTCCTTCCGGGCTCCATCCAAGAAGGGCTACGAAGTTGACAATGGCATCTTTTAAGAAACCCTGATCGATCAGGTCTTCATAAGAAGAATGGCCGCAGCGTTTGGACAGCTTCTGATGCTCCTCGTTGGTGATCAGCGGACAGTGTACGTAAACCGGAACTTCCCAGCCGAATGCCTCGTAAATACGGTTGTATTTCGGGGATGAGGACAGATACTCATTACCGCGGACAACGTGGGTTACACCCATCAGATGGTCGTCGATGACGTTTGCGAAGTTGTAGGTCGGATATCCGTCGGATTTGATCAGGATCAGGTCTTCCAGCTCCTCGTTGTTTACGGTGATGTCTCCGTAGATCTCATCGTGGAAGGTTGTGGTTCCTTCGGTCGGCATATTGAAACGGATGACGTACGGTTTGCCGGCTGCCAGATTGGCCTCTACTTCCTCTTTGGAAAGACCAAGGCAGTGTTTGTCGTAGATCGAGATTTCTTTTCCGCCTACGTTACGCTTGCACTGGCTCAGGCGCTCTGCGTCACAGAAGCAGTAATAAGCGTCACCCTGCTCTACCAGCTGTTTTGCGTATTTCAGGTACAGACCTGCTGCATTACGCTCGCTCTGTACGTACGGGCCGCAGCCGCCGTCTTTGTCCGGTCCCTCGTCGTGTACCAGGCCGGTCTCTTTTAAGGTACGGTAGATGATATCAAGTGCGCCTTCCTGGAAACGCTCCTGGTCGGTATCCTCGATACGGAGCATAAAGGTTCCGTCATCGTGTTTTGCGATCAGATACGCATACAGGGCAGTACGCAGATTTCCTACATGCATCCGGCCTGTCGGGCTCGGTGCAAATCTTGTTTTTACATTGCTCATTTTTCTTTTCTCCTGATTTCTGGTTTTTCTGGAACAATCCTTTTGTCTGTTCCCTTCCACCATTTATTTAGAATGGAAAACAGCCCGGCGTTTCTTCCGAGCTGCACCATCCTTCCACTTTTGCCAGCGGCAATGCTCTTTTTCAGACCTCTACGCCGTGCTGTTTCAAATATTCCATAAAGTCGCCGACGGTAGAAAGGTCTGTCAGTTCGTCGGTGTCGATTTCAATTCCGTACTCGTCTTCTAATGCCATAACCATCTCGTAGAGATCCAGGGAATCTGCACCCAGGTCATCTTTAAAAGAGGTATCTTCGTTGATGCTGTCTGCATCACAGTTGAGCTGTTCTACTAAAATTTCTTTTATCTTTTCTAACATTGTTCTGCTCCTTCCTTCCTCTACCCGGCAGCCAGTATTTCTTTCGAAAAAAGTGTATCTGTTATTCCGGCATTTGTCAATAGATTTTTCTACTTTTACTGTTCTTCCGCCTGTGCCTCTCCTTCTCCGCTCTTTCCATCCTGGAACACAATAAAGCGGGAGACGCACAGGGCAATGCCGATTTCCGTCAGGATAAAGAGCACCGATGTTCCTCCGTAACTGATAAATGGAAGGGTAATTCCCGTTGCCGGCATCAGTTTCAGAACAACGCACAGGTTCAGAATAACCTGAATGGAAATATGTGCAAAAACGCCGCTCACCATCAGCATTCCATACGCGTCCGGCGCATTCTGTGCAACCACAAACAGACGGTACAGCAGGTAGCCAAACAGCAGCAATACAAGAATCGCGCCAAATATTCCAAGCTCCTCGCAGATGATCGAGAAGATCATATCGTTCTGTGCTTCCGGAATTGTTGTAATCTTCTGCGTACTGTTGCCAAGTCCTTTTCCGAGAAATCCACCGGAGCCAATCGCATAAAGTCCCTGCAGAATCTGATAGCTGCCTCCGGAAAGCCATTCATAGATACGGTTCGACCGGAAGTCACCGCCTATTCTTTCAAAGATCTGCAGATTATTTTTTAAAATGATAATCGCAAAAACGCCAATTACCGCCGCGCCCGGAATCACACGCGCATAAAATTTTACCTCCGGGTCCGCCAGAAACAAAATGACGCAGGCGATGAGTCCCAGAATAATGGCGGTACTCAGGTTGTCCGTCAGAATCCACGCAGCCAGCGCCTGCAGCACGCCAAGTCCGAGGACAATCGCTTTTGCGCGGATGGTACGCATATTTTTTCCCATCTTCAGGATAATGTATGGCAAATACAGAATCAGCCCCAGCTTTCCAATCTCCGCAGGCTGAAGACTGACACTGCCGATCCGGAGCCATCTTCTCGCCCCGTAGGCTTCATAACCAAGCGGCGTAAACCTTACCGCTGCCATCAGAAGGAGACTTCCCCAGTATACCAGTGCTGCAATCCGCTGGAACCATACACTATGATAATCTACAAACTTCGACAATATCACAATCCCCACCAGAACAATAGCAGAAAGCCCCGCCTGATGCGTGAAATAATACATATCATTTCCTTTGAATGTACTGGCCGCCTCGTAGGCGCTCGCGCTGTACAGCATAATCAGTCCGAAGCTGGCCAGCAAAATCGTGCAGGCCAGCAGGTTATAATCATAAAAATCCGAAGGAAGTTTTTTCTTCCTCTTTTTCTTCTTTTCTTTCTTCTGGGATGGCATGTTTACTTTCTCTGCCATGAAGTTTCCACCTCCATTGTTTTACTCCATTTATTTCAGTGCATAGCCAAGCAGGCTGACAAAGCCCGGATTTCGGTCGGTCGTTCCGAGGATAACCTTACGCACCAGCTCCGGATCGTCCGTGATAATGTTGTCCACGCCGCAATTGACCATCCGCTGCATATCTCCCTGATAATTCAGCGTCCAGGCACAGACTTCTTTACCAAGACTGTGTGCATGCTCTACAAAGCTTTCTGTGATGTACGTATATTTTACAGAAAAGAAGTCCGCCGCGTCCATATCCTCCAGGCCTCCGTACGACATTTTCATCGTATACCCGGTCTTGATATCCGGATTGATTTTCTTTGCCTGCCTGAGGAAATTGTAGTTCATGGAAGTCAGCACACACTGATCCACAAAGTCATTGTCCTCGATGATTTTCACCACTTTTTTGACAATATTCTGGTTGTGGCCGTTGTATTTTACTTCGATATTCAGGTTGATTTTTCCTTTCGCGTACGCGATGACTTCTTCCAGCTTCGGAATCTGCTCGCCGCGGAATTTTTTGTTGAATCGTACACCGGCATCGAGCTGGCTGATTTCATCGTAGGTCAGGGTCCAGATGCTGGCATTCAGACCGGTTGTCCGCTTCAGATTTGTGTCGTGCATAAGGACAATCTCACCATCACTCGTCTCCTGTACATCGATCTCCGCGTAATCCGACATGCTGTCCACTGCATATTTGATCGCGCTCATCGTATTTTCCGGTGCTTTTCTGGCTCCGCCCCGGTGCGCTGACACCGAAATATACTGGGAGGAAGCCGTTGCCTCTGCACGTGTTGCGCGCATGGCATATACAAGATAAACCGTTTCTCCCGCCAGCATGGCGATCGTGAGAACCACCGCCGTTACCGGACCGCAGAAGGTGCGTACCAGCTTCGAGCTCGGCTTTTTCGTTGTCCGGCTCTTCTGGTAGCCCTTTCGGGAGGAACGGATAAAAATCAGATACAGATACGTAATGCTTCCGACAAGGCCGAACGCTCCGCCGATCAGGCTCATCGTCGATTTGACCCAGTCACCGTAGACGATGACGGTACTGACAACGGTAGACGGCGTTTTCACCAGCTTTGCATAGGCAACGACAGCCGTTCCGAAAATCAGATACAGAACCCACGTAATCAGAAAAATCATCACCTGGAAAAAGACGTTGATGCCAAGCTCACGCAGCACGCGTTTTTCCAGTGTCTGGCGCACCCGCAGATGGGTATTTTTCTCTTTTTCCGTCATCATGCACCGGAACGGGATGGTGTAGGAAAACACAAACGAGAACGCGACAAGCAGAATCGTCAGCACCACCGGGATCCAGTATGCCGGGAAGGCATTGAAAATCTTCGTCAGGGAAACCTGAAGCAGTTTCATACTGCGGATGGCGCTATAGCTGCTGTGCAGCCAAAGGTACGGGAAGCTCGCTGCCATGTAGAAAAACCAGGTCCACGGGCGGGCACGCACAAACTGTGCAGCTCCTCTTCCGCCGGCAAGCATCATGACAGGAACGGAAATCCGTTTTCGTTTCCAGGAGGCCTCCAGAGCCGCCATGACAGCATAGATTTCAAGCAGCATACAGAAAAAGAAAACAAGCAGAATTCCAAAAATCAGCAGAAGGGTCAGCGGATGCAGCATGATCTTGTTGAAGTTTTCCGATGTCATATAACTCGTTCCCAGCTGTTTTAAGGAAAAGTTGATCGCCGCATTGGCGAGTCTTGAAACCAGCTGGCTGGAAAACAGGCGGTAGACCGTCTCAAATATCACGATGCTAAGCAGGTTTTTCTGCAAAAGTTTCCATGCCATATTCAGATAAATTCGTATCATTCCTGCATTTTTTACTGCCTTTTTTCTCATCTGCTGTTGTTCTCTCCTGTCAGCCGCAATTCCCCCCGATGAATCTGTATGCAAAAATTACCTTTATTTTTTCTCTTTTGTATTTTACATTTGACACTTCGAGTCTTTTTTGAAGCTCTTTTCTTTCTGTTCATTTTAAACTATCTTCCAGTATAACACAAAACCGGGTCTTTGAGTATTCTTTTTTCTATTTCTGGTTGCACCACTTCTGCAGTTTTTTTACCATGGCGGATGGGCTGCTTACTGATTTTTCCATCCTGCTGTCCGCATCCGGTGCCTGCCGCAAAGCAACACCGAAAAAATACAGCACGAACGCAACGACGATGAGTTCGGGCTTTACATAATTCATTGCTTCCATGGAACATCCTTTCTGACTGTTCTGTTTTTGAAAGTCTTTTTTCTATATTATGATGGGATAATGATTTACGACTGGATAAGATTTTCTTACTGTAACCCAAAAAATCCCACCTGTTTTTCAGATGGGATTTTCCAGTGGTGTGCTGTTCTTTGATTTTTAATTTACTATCTTGTGCAGCAATTCCCCTGACCTGCCCCTGGCTGCGGTGCCGCACAGAAAGTCTTTGCATCAAACGACGGATTAAACGCATAAAAGTTCTTCGAATTCAATTCATCCTGTACAGAACGCAGTGCTTCACCAAAACGCTGGAAATGCACAACTTCACGCGCCCGCAGGAAACGAATCGGATCTGCAACTTCAGGATCTTTTACCAAACGAAGGATGTTATCATACGTTGACCGGGCTTTCTGCTCCGCAGCGAGGTCTTCGAACAAATCTGTCAAAGGATCACCTTTCGACTGGAACTCACAAGAATTAAACGGAACTCCGCCAGCCGCCTGCGGCCAGATTCCGGCTGTGTGGTCTACATAGTAATTGGCAAAACCAGAGTTCTGAATTTCTTCCAGAGAAAGATTGCAGGTGAGCTGATGAACGATCGTTGAAACCATCTCAAGGTGTGCGAGTTCTTCTGTCCCAACATCATTCAACACCCCTGCTACAATTCGGTTCGGTGCTGTGAAACGCTGAGAGAGATACCGCATGGATGCGCCCATCTCTCCATCCGGTCCACCGTACTGACTCATGATAATTTGGGCGATTTTGGGGTTTGGTGTCGTGATGTTTACAGGATACTCGAGGCGTTTTTCATAATTCCACATCCGTCAGCACCCTCCTTTCCGGTTGACTTCCCACGGCCATGGCTGCATAACCCATTCGAAAGAACGGCTCATGCGGTCATTGGCGGTATCGATCGTGAGCGGGCCGTACTGTTCGGCGTACTGTTTCAGTGCTTCTTTTCGAAGCTCCACTTTTTCCCGGAAAAAGGCAAGTGCATCTTCATCCTCCGGGTGGGTGTCGAGGTAAAGGTTCATTTCAACAACAGCAAAGCTGACCTGATCAATCCAGGCGAGCAGCTTTTCACGGGATGGCATCTGCGGAATCATAGGCACTGTCCTCCTCCCTTTCCACAGAATGGTTTACAGAGTTCCGGGAATAAGGTTCCATTTTTTAATGCAGCGGAAAGATCATAGATCTGTTCAAACCGCTGCATCGGAACGTACGCCATTGCAGGTATCATATGATCTACATGCTGCATTTTCCGCGGGAAATTCCTTGGTTCCATCTTCAGTTCCATATTGTTTGAAGCGGCGCGGCGGTTCTGCATATTGTTCGCACCGCAGCAGCCGCGATTCATACGGGATGAATCCATACCATGTTCCTCTTTCATTTTCTGTTCTTTATAGAGTATGAAGAAAATAAGAAAGTGTCAAAAAAGGCAGCGGTTTCTCTTCCGCTGCCTTTCTGTCATACTAATGAAATTTTCATCAAAACTGCATCTCATACAAATGCGCATAAATCCCGCCTTTCGCGAGCAGTTCCTTATGTGTGCCTTCCTCCGCAATTCCATTCTCCGTCAGCACCAGAATCCGCTTTGCATTCCGGATTGTGGACAGCCGGTGCGCAATCACGAAGGTTGTCCTGTCTTTCGCCAGAAGTTCCAAAGATTTCTGGACGACTTTTTCGCTTTCGTTGTCGAGCGCTGAGGTTGCCTCGTCGAAAATCAGGATCGGCGGGTTTTTGAGGAATACGCGGGCGATGGAAAGCCGTTGTTTCTGGCCACCGGAAAGTTTTACGCCGCGCTGGCCGATATCGGTGTCGTAGCCGTCCGCCAGCTCCATGATAAATTCATGTGCATTGGCCGCTTTCGCTGCGCGGATGACCTCCTCGTCGGTCGCATCCGGTCTGCCATAGCGGATGTTGTCGATGATCGTTCCCGCAAACAGGTACACATCCTGCTGCACAATACCGATTTCATCGCGCAGATCCTTCAATTTCACATCGCGGATATCCTTTCCATCCAGTAAAATCCTTCCTTCTGTCACATCGTAAAAACGCGGAAGCAGAGAACAGAGTGTCGTCTTTCCGGCGCCGGAGCTGCCGACCAGTGCCACATAGTCGCCGGCCGGGACATGCAGATTCACATTGCTTAACACGTTTTCCTTTGACTCCTCATAGTGGAACGAAACGTTTTCAAAGGTTACTTCTCCTTGCACATTCTTCAGTGGCAGTGCATCCGGCTTGTCCTGGATGTCCGGTGCGATGCTCATAATTTCCAGGAAACGTTCATAACCGGAATAACCATTCTGGAACTGCTCCGTAAAGTTCACCAGCTTTTTCACCGGATCTGTGCAGTTGTTGATGTACAGAAGAAAGGTAACCAGATCGGCCGCCCCAAGCTTCCCACCTGTCATCAGCAATGCGCCGACAATCAGCGAAATAACGGTAATCAGCGTCGAAAAGGCTCCCATTCCCGAATTGTAAATTCCCATATAGCGGTAGCTGACCTTCTTCGAATCGACAAAACGGTCATTTCCCGCATTGAACTTACGCATCTCCTCTGTCTCATTTCCAAACGATTTGACAACACGGATCCCCGAAAGGCTGTCCTCGATCTGACTGTTGATATCCGCAATTCTGCGGCGGTTTTCCTTGAATGCACTCTTCATGCGGCTGTTCATTACCAAGGCAAACAGCAGCATCACCACAATAACCACAAGCGGCACACATGCCAGCATCGGATTTACCACAAACAGGATGATCATCGCACCGATCAGTTTGATAAACGAAATGACAATATTCTCCGGCCCATGGTGTAAAAGCTCACTGATATCGAACAGATCGCTTGTGATGCGTGACAGCAGATGGCCGACCTTCTGGTTATCGAAAAAAGCAAACGAAAGCTTCTGATAATGGCCGAAGATCTCGTTCCGCATATCATGCTCAATCCGCGCCCCCATCACATGGCCGTAATAGGCAATATAAAAGTTACAGTACATTTCAACCAGAACCATAGCAATCATCAGAATACCAAGGCGGATAATCTCACCCGTTGCCTGCTCCAGCGGCTTTTCCACAACCGTACTCGTAATATACCGTACAATCAGCGGAATCACCAGTGTAATGGCTGCTCCAAGCATTGCAAAAAACATGTCGGTAAAAAACAATCCCTTATATGGAATGTAATACCGCGCCAGCTGGCGGATTCTTCCCTTCTCTTTTCCGGTTTCTTTTTCTTTACTCATCCTGTCCTCCCTTTCCGTTGGAAACCATTTTATAATCTTTTCGGAACTCAGACGGTGATACGCCGCATGCCGTTTTAAATGATTTCATGAAATGCTTATCATTTTCAAATCCAACCTGTTTGGCAATTTCCGTAATTTTATCTTCTGTTTGAATCAACAGACGCTTTGCCTCCGCAATGCGGATCTCCTTCAGATAGTTCACAAAATTCACACCGGTATGTTCTTTAAACGCTGCTGAAAACAGCGAATAATTCATACAAATATGGTTAGATACCATTGCCATATTCAGATCTTTTGCATAATTTTCCCGAATATATGAAATTGCCTCTTCCATTTTTTCTTTCCGGCTGTCTGACTTTTCAGGCTTTCCCTGTAAACGTGTATCCATTCTTCAAACGCATCCAGAAACAGATCTGCATCACGGTACTGCAGAGGACGCGGACATTTTTCCTGTTTTTCCGGCATGCGGTAAAAAAGATCCAGTTCTTTACAGATTGCTTCCGTCACTGTCAGAAGCTGATAGGGGGAGACCCTCTGATGCGCCGCCTCAAAATACCAGTTCCGCATTTTTCGCAGCACAGTATCTGCCCGGTCCGTTGGCACCTGCAGAATAAATTTTTCCTGAAACTGTGCCAGCTCCGGCTTTTCCTCAAAACATTTTTTCTGATATTCTTCCACAGGATTTTTCTGTTATAAATGCCATTTCCCGGGCCAGCAGTGCTTCCTGGTATGCCTCTGGAATTTCCATCACAGAACGATGTCTTTTCCCACTCCGAGACAAAATCTCTCATCTTTTCTTTCATGATCCGCTCTGCCTCCGGTTCCGGCAGAAGATACAGAACTCCTCCTTCTACGCCTTCCAGCAGAATTCCGCTGCATTTCGAAAACCGTTCCCCATTTGCCTTGCTGGTCAGCAGGATCCGGAAGCTGTCGTTTCCGATGTGGCGCCGGATCCTGCTTTCCATATCCATCCATTCTTTTTCTTCGGCCATTTCTGCATTCATCATCAGATAACGGAGCTGATTTAAAAAGCACCGTTCTTCCTCTTCTTCCGTTTCCCGGGTCTCCGAAAGCTCTCGTTCCAGATTTTCCAGAAGCTGTTCTATCGTCTCCCGCTTGATCGGTTTTAAAATATAGTCCCGAACTCCATGTTTCATCATTTCAACCGCATAGGAAAATTCATCATAGCCACTTAAAACAATAACAACAGGTTTCTGTGACAGCTCCTCCATTTTGTTGACCAGTGTCAGACCGTCCATTTTGGGCATACGGATATCAGTGAACATGACGTCCACCCTCTGTTTTCTCAAAATCTCCAATGCCTCTTCTCCGTTTCGACACTCCAGAATCTCCTCCACCGGCACGCTGCTTCGCCGGATCATCGCCACGATTCCCTGTCGAATCAATTTTTCATCTTCTACAACCAGCAGTGTATTCATTTTCTTTTTCTTCCTCTTTCTCGTCACCCTCTTGATCCATCGGAGAATATTTCCCCCTCGTGATGGGAAGATGAATGCTCACCTTCGTATAGCAATGCTCTTTTGTATAAACTGACAGTCCATACTCTGTTCCAAATTGAATGTGGATTCTGTCCTGTACATTCCGAAGCCCGATTCCATGTTTCGGCTGTGTATCTGAATTCAGGCGCATTCTTAGTTTACGTCTCAGAATTGCAAGCTGCTTTTCTGACATGCCTGTTCCGGAATCTGTGATTTCAATCTCAAAGCTCTTTTCATGCTCTATTCCTTTGATTTCAATGACGGCGTCTGCATCCAGCTCCTCAATTCCATGTGTGATTGCATTTTCCACAATCGGCTGAAGAGACATCTTGGGGATATCCTGCCGATACAAATTTTCCGGTATCTGAACAGATAATGTAATTGTGAAATCATACCGCAGATTCATCAGTTCCACATAGTTCTGAATATAATTCATCTCATCCTGAACTGTCACCAGAAATTTATTCCAGCGCATATTGTAGTGCAGCATTTCACCAAGTGCTGTTACCGCATCGGAAATCGTATACTCTTCATCAATCTCAGCCATCATCTTAATGGATTCCAGAACATTATAAATAAAATGAGCGTTAATCTGGTTCTGCATTGCCCGGATTGCCGTATCTTTCAGCGCTGCCTCCCTTTTGATGCTTTCCTCGTTCTGTTTCTGAATTCTCTCCAGCATTCCGTTGATACCATAGCTCATTTCCCGCATCTCTTCTGCGCTGTAACAAACCTTTATCTTTGTTGTTCCATTGTCAATCTGACGCATCTCACACAGGACGTCATAAAACTCCTTCAGCAGGCCACGCACAATCAGATTGACCACCACAATCAGAAGCAGCCCGAAGCCGGCAAATTCAAGCAGCATTCTCTGCTGCTGTTTGATCATGTTTCCGGTTGCATCATCCAAATTGGTCAGTGTTACAAACATTCCATTGAGTTTTATCGACTTTCCGAAGCACAATTGCAACGTTTTTCCGGTCAATCACCGCGCTCTGCTGACTCTCTTTTCTGTCACGGATTCCTGCCCGGAACAGAATCAGCCCCCGATAGGACTGCCATTTGCAGGCTGCCGCTGTTTTTCCGCAGTCATATAAATTCCAATTTTCATCAACAAAGCAGGCCCAGCTGCTATCACCGGATCGATAAATTTCGGGAAATATGTCTGCCATACGCATGGATACCTCGATCACGCCAAGCCTTCCTCCGCTTTGATCCCGCAGTTCCCGTACATAAGTCATCAAATGGGAACCTTCTTTTTTTGTACCGGAGATAATATTTTTTTCCTGTATGTCAAAAAACCACTGTCCTCCGCCCTGATAGCTTCGGTACCAGGCGCAGTTTTTCATCTTTTCCTTCTGGTACAGGATCGGCTGCTGCTCCAGAAAACCATCTGCCATGGCAAAAATATGGATCTGGTACAGATCTGGCATTGCCTCCTGCATTTTATCGATTATGCTGATGCTGTTGTTTCGAAATTGCTGATAATAGCTCTCCGAGATCTCCTCTCCCCTCCTGAGATGAAGAAGATATTTTTCCAACGGTTCATACTCCTGCAGCGTATCTACAACCATTGAGCAGGCATTCGCTTTTGCATTCACCTCCGCACAGGTAAGATCTATTGCCGTTACTGCTTCATTTACCCCATGATCTATGGCATTCTTTTTGATACTCCTAAACCCAAAGCACATCATGCCAAAAAGCGGAATAAAAATAAAGATCAACGTTGTTACGGTAAATTTTTGGTTCAGTTTCAGTCCGCGAAACCAGTTTCGCATTTTTCATCCCCCAGTTTTCTTTCGGTTCTGTAACCTTACTAATTTTACCAGTTTTTTCTTAAAAAGCAATTTTTTCAGAAAAATTATTGACAAAAAGAGAAGACGGTACACTTTTTTTCCGTGCACCGTCTCTCTTTTCGCAAGACTCATATATGACGCAAAGCATGATTCCAGGGAAACAGCTTTCGTACCATTGTTATACTGTTGTCAGATCCCACGGTTCATAAATCTTTGGAACATCGCTGATCAGACGTTTGGTATACGCTGCTGTCGGGTGAAGAATTACTTCTTCTGCCGGTCCCGATTCCACAAATTTTCCATGCTCCATAATATAAACATTATCGGATACATAGTAAGCAAGACCAATATCGTGGGTGATGAAGATAATCGTCATATTGATCTCATCACGCAACTTCAGCAGCATATCCAGGATCGTTGCACGTGAGCAGGCATCAATCATAGACGTCGGCTCATCGGCAAGCAGAATCTTTGGTTTCAGAAGGAAAATACGTGCAATCATCAGTCGCTGCATCTGGCCTCCTGACAGCTCAAATGGATATTTATTTGTCAGTTCTGCGTATTTTAAGTTTACAAAGCTGCAGGCCTCTGTCATCAGACGTTCTTTTTCTTCTTTCGGCAGATTCTTGTCACCGCGCATATTAATGCAATCCAGCAGAACAGAATCTACACGTTTAAACATATTGTAGGAAGCAAACGGATCCTGGAAAATCGCCTGAATTCCCTTCCAGTACTCTTTTTTCTTCTTTCCGTTCGAGATGTCTCTTGGTTTACCCTGGAAATCAATTTCACCTTCCGTTACGCTGATCAGCCCGAGCAACATCTTCGAAAGGGTTGTTTTTCCGGATCCGGATTCTCCTACGATAGAAACAAATTCACCTTCATGAAAATCGAAATCAACATGGTCTACAGCGACCGTTTTTGCATCGCCAAAGCCAAACACTTTCGTTACGCCTCTGCCGGAGAGGCATGGTTTTAATTCTTTACCATCACGCATTTGCATACACCTCCCGAACCTTTCTCTCAGACATCAGGCAGCGGTACTCTCTTCCGTTCGGCAGTTCGATGACCTCTGGTTTCATACCGCGGCAGGTTGGCTGTGCATAAGGACAGCGGTCTGCGAAACGGCAGCCCTCCGGCGGATGCTTCAGGTTTGGCGGAGTTCCCGGAATTGCAGTCAGCTTCTGTTCTCTTACACCTTCCTCCGGAACGATGATCGATCCCATCAGACCTTTGGAATATGGATGCAGCGGATCGAATACCATTTCTTTTGCGGTACCTTTTTCTACAATCTGTCCAGCATACATAACCATAATATCATCGGTTACGTTGTAAAGAAGCGGCAGCTCGTGTGTGATGAAGATCATGGATTTGATAAATCCTTTTTCCATCAGATCACGCATCATTTTAATAACCATTTTCTGGGAAGTTACATCCAGCGCGGATGACGGCTCATCGGCGATCAGTACCTTCGGAGAAAGAATGGTCGAAATTGCGATAACGGTTCTCTGTTTCATACCTCCGGAAAGCTCAACCGCATGCTTCTGCAGTACCTCCTCCGGCAGGCCTAAGATCTGAAAACGTTCTTTTGCCAGATCATAAATATCCTTTCTCGGCATTTTCGGATCATGCGCATGAATAACGTCTTCTACAAATCGGATGATTTTCTGTGTCGGGTTCAGAGCATTCATTGCTGCCTGCGGAATGTAGGCGATCTCATTGCCCAGAATATTTTTCCGGACATCGTCTGGTTTCATTCCGGAAATTTTTCTTCCATCTACGATAATATCGCCGCTGATGTAGTGAAGCGGTGCGAAATAATAGCCCATCAGGGACAGTGCCAGCGTCGATTTACCACAGCCGGACTCACCTGCTACACCGAGGGATTTTCCCTCCTCAATCTTCAGGGAGACTCCGTCTACGGCGTATACATCTTCATGAAAACGAGTTACATATTTCGTTTTCAGATTGTTTACTTCCAGCATTACTTTTCCCATAGCTGCCTCCTTAGTCTCTTAACTGCGGGTTGAATACCTGGTCAAGACCGGTGTTCATCAGGTTAAGAGAGAATGAAATAAGTGCGATTACAAGAATGACCGGGAAATATGCCCACCATGCACCATTTAAGTGTGCATTGTACTGGGTTGCCCATTGCATCATAAGACCAAGTGTTGCCGTCTTTGTGGTTGCCGGTCCAAGTCCGATCATAGAAAGCTGTGCCTCTGCCAGAATTCCGGAGGAAATCTGGAGAATGAAGGCCATAACAACGTAGGATGCAACGTACGGAAGGATGTCGGTAAGGACAATCCGCAGCATGCTGTGGCCGGACAGTTTGGAAAGGTTTACATGGTCACGGTTTCGAAGAGAAATAACCTGGGAACGTACGGAACGTGTTGTCCACGGCCATGCGGTAATTCCGATCAGGAGTGCCACCATCATGATTCCCCTCTGAGACTCACCTACGCTGTAGGAGATGAGGATCAAGAGAACGAAGGATGGGATAACGGTGAACAAGTTGGTAAAGAACAGAATCAGGTTGTCCACAAAACCTCCAAGGTAACCTGCAAGAAGTCCGAGGAACAGTCCGATCACGGTTGCAATGATTCCCGCAACCAGACCAATTTTCAGGGATGAACCTGTTGCAGAGATCAACTCGGTCAAAACATCACGACCAAAGTTATCTGTACCAAGAACAAAGTTCTGACGGTTAATGACATCTTTTTCATTGATGTACTGCTTGCTGTCGATGCTCTGAACCTCTTCCAGCTCACCGGTCTCTTCATTTTTCTCGGCAATAATAGTTGGAACATCTTCTAAAATACCATCGATCTCTTTGTCGAGACGCTGATATTTTTCTTTTTTGCTGCGATAAGGCCTTTCTGTTCTGCATTTGGGTCATATTTTTCCTCCCAGAGAGCAATCAGACCTTCTGCATCGGTAACATCGATTTCACTGGCATCTACACCGCCGTATTTTTCCAGCCATTCTGCCATCATAGAACGGTTGTCCATTGTCAGTTTGCTTTCAACGATGGATGCGGTTGCATCAACATTCATCTTATACGTTTTGCCGGAATTTACAGTGTCCTGAATCGAAAGATAGGTACCCGGTTTGAAAAAGTTTCCGTTTCCGATCATTGCCAGCGGATCTTTTGCCACAACAAGCGGATAGATGATAATAGTCAGGAGAATTGCCAAGAAGATTACAAATCCTGTCACGAATTTTCCTGAATGAAAAATCTGTTTGATTGTATTTTTCATAGCGTATTCTCCTTTCTAATCCTGCTGGGATGCTTTGACACGTGGGTCAATGACTGCATACAGAAGTTCAACAAGCAGGTTGGCCAGCAGAACCATGATAGTAATGATTAACGTACAGGCAGAAAGCAGCGGATAATCCTGGCCGGTAACTGCTGAGAGCATCGTTGTTCCAAGTCCCGGATAACTGAATACCATCTCAGCTACCAGGTTACCGCCGATCATGGTACCAAGGGACATTGCAAGACCGGTGATCTGCGGAAGCATTGCGTTACGGAACACATATTTCACAATCGTATGATCCTTGATTCCAAGGAAACGACTGTATTTTACATAGTCGGCATTCAATTCATAAATTGACATTGAACGCATACCAATAGCCTGGCCGCCGATCGTGATGATTACGATAGACCAGAACGGCAACTGGTAATGTGAAAGTACAGATTTCATAAAAGCAAGGCTCATATGCGGAATCATACTGCTCGCATAGCCGCCTGCTGCAGGTGCAATATGTAATTTCAGTGAGAAAACAAATAAAAGTACGGTTGCCATACCAAAGGCAGGTACGTTACTGATAAACAGGAATGCCGGAAGGATTGCCTTGTCGAAAACACCTTTCATGTAAGCTGCAATTGCACCAAGCAGGTTACCAAGAATCCATCCAACAATAATGGCCGGAAGCTGTAAACATATGGTCCACAGAACCGAACTGGAAATAATATCGGATACGGTACGCGGATACTGGCTGAAAGAAATGCCGAAATCACCGCGAAGTGCATTTTTTACCCAGGTAAAAAACTGGACATACATTGGTTTGTTAATACCAAATTTCGCTGCATAGTCTTCATATACTTTCTGAATTGCAGTCGCATCGGTCATACCTTCCACCGATTTGGACGCAATAGTTGAAACCGGATCGCCCGGCATCAGACGCGGAAGAATGAAGTTCAGCAGCACTGCAAAGACTAACGTCAAAAGATACCACATGATCTTCTGCGTATAATACTTTTTCATTCCTTTCATAGAGGAACCCTCCTTCTGATTTTGTAAAAGCGGCCGGAGCACCCCGGCTCCGGCCGCCTCTGTTACAATTCAGTGTGTGCTTTCTTTCTGTTTGGCAAATCAGCCGTCAATCAGTTCCAGATTGTACAGTGCTGCTACGCCATAACCATCGGTGCAGTCCATCGGAGGAACATTGGTTCCATCGTCTTTCTGCGGATAGTTGGTCCATACGGACTCGTTTACTTCGTGGAATACCTGCGGTCTGTACATCAACGGTACACACGGGCAATCTTCCAGCATAATCTTGGAAAGTTCTGTATAGTAATCTTTCAGTTTTGCATCATCGGTCTCATGAGGAATTGCTGCAAGGATTTCATCTACACGGTCGTTCTGATAATGACCGAAGTTACCACTGAAGTTAACCTCAAGATCGTTGTAATCAGAGCTCATGAAGAAACGGCATCTCATGTACGGGTTGGCAACTGATGTACCAGGACCGGACTGCATGGTGATTTCGAAGTTTCCGGTACTGTAATCCGTGCTGTAGTTTGCTGCTTCCGGGAAGTAGGTCTCAATGTTGATACCAATATTCTTTCCTGCTGCTGCTACGATTTCAAGGGTTGCATTCCAGTCAGACCATCCTGTCGGGCACTCAGCCTTATAGGAAAGGTTCTTTCCGTTGTACTCACGGATTCCGTCTCCGTCGGTGTCTACGATTCCGGCATCGTCCAGAAGCTTCTTAGCACCTTCTACATCGGCATTGGACCACTGATACTCTTTTAAGGCATCCTGATCCACCATAGCCTGCTCAGCATCGGTCGGGTTCATGACAGAACGCGGAACATCTGCGAAGGTAGGAGACTGTCCGGACATTGCCGAAGAAATAACTTGATCGTAGTCAACTGCCATAGCGATTGCCTTACGAACAGCTACCTGATCCAGTCCTTCTACTTCTGTATTAAAGAACAGGGTAGGCATTGTCATACACAGCTGATACGGTGCTTCATCAACATAGGTAGAAATCGGAAGATCCTGCTCTAACCACAATTTCTGAAGGTCTGTGATGAATATCTGTGCCACATCAACATCACCATTCTGGAATGCGGTGGTAGCTGCTGCGTTATCTTTAAAGATCGGGTGAGAAATATATTTCGGAGCCGGAAGCTTACCCCACATGGAATCTGCCTGTCCCCAATAATTATCATCGCGGATCAGAACTACGTTCTGGTCATTGTCAAAGTATTTTTGTACGGTCCGGAAGTTACCAGATCGTCCATCTTATCCATTTTAATTGCTTCAGCATCGTTGTTGTTTCTGTCAGCTACGGTCTTTAAATAATTTTCCTGCATGATGTAGAGCATCGGCAGATATCTTTCCGCAAGAACCGGGTTAACTGCTTCGCCGGAGTCATCGGTTGTCAGTTTGAAGACTACGGTACTGTCATCCTGTGCAACAACATCTGCAATGTAGCTCTTCATTTCAGTGCCGGTAGAAGAATTGTAATCTACATGTGCATGATAGGTAGCTGCTACATCTTTTGCAGTAACCGGTGTGCCGTCATTCCATTTTGCGTCAGCTTTGATTTTCACTGTGATCTCGGTACGATTGTCGTTCCATACTGGATCTCCGTCTGCAAGCAACGGATACATTTTTGCATCCAGTGGATTCCACATATAAAGAGTTTCATAAACAAGTACACGTGAAGCATCGCCCTGTGCTATAACCATTGCATTGTTTGAGTTTGCGGACATTGGGTTGTAATCGTTGACGGTACCCCACTGCTGTCCTGCGAAGTAAAGAGTTTCATTTCTTGGAAGCTCTCCTACCACATCATCTGAACCTGTGGTATCTTCGCTGGAAGCATCTGCTGTGCTGGAAGATGCTGCTGTGGCATCGCTTGATGCATCTGCTGTTCCGCTGGAGGATGCTGTTGCTCCTCCGGATGAACCGGTGCTTGTACTTCCGCTGTCTCCACATCCAGCAAGCATCGTTCCTGCCATTGTCACTGTCATTAACAGTGCAAGGACTTTCATGTTACGCTTTTTCATACTTTTTACCTCCTTAAGGTTTTCGTTCTTGCTTGATGAGTTCATTATACACAAAGGCTGTTAGAAAAACAGTGTCTATTTTTTGTTTTTGGTGTTCTTTTTTTGTTTTGCGTTGGTTGAATTGCTCGTTTTTCCCTTTTTAACCTCCTTTGTTCTGCTCATTTTTCACATATCCATTTTCGCAATATCTGCACTGTTTCGTCATTATGATTATTTGTGCCTTTTTTCCGTCTTTTCCGCCATTTTTCCGTTCGCTTTTTCCATCTGTTTGTGCTATGATGAATATCGTATCAATTTCAGGAGGTTTTTTCTATTATGAATACTGTTTCTCATAAGTACCGACAGTCAGCGCTTCTGCTTCTGACCGCTGCGATCTGGGGTTCTGCCTTTGTCGCACAGCAGACCGGTATGGATTATGTCGGACCTTTTACGTTCAACGCGGCACGAAACCTGCTCGGCGGACTTACGCTTCTTCCGCTGATTGTCTTTTTCTCCTCGCGTAAAAAGCGAACCCTACCGCCAGATGCTTCGTCAGAAAATGGCACACAGCCAAAAACACTCTGGGCGGGCGGTATTCTCTGCGGCATCGCACTGTTTGTCGCCTCGACCCTGCAGCAGATCGGCATCCAGTACACAACCGTCGGAAAGGCCGGTTTTATCACTGCACTTTACATCGTCCTTGTTCCGGTCTGCGGCCTGTTCCTCCGAAAACGAGTACAACCGAAGGTCTGGCTCGCAGTTCTCATTGCCGTTGCCGGTCTCTATCTGCTCTGCATGACAGACGGATCCTTCTCTTTGCAGAAGGGTGATCTTCTTGTGCTTGCCTGTGCGCTCGGATTTACCATACATATTCTGGTTATTGATCATTTTTCTCCGCTTGTCGACGGCATCAAAATGTCCTGCATTCAGTTTTTTACCTGTTCGATCCTGTCAGCTGTCTGTATGGCCCTCTTTGAAACCGTAAACGTTTCCAACCTTCTGCACGCCTGGATACCGATTCTCTATGCCGGAATTCTCTCTTCTGGTGTCGGCTATACCCTGCAGATTATCGGGCAGAAAGGATTAAATCCTGCCACAGCTTCTCTGCTGATGAGCCTGGAATCCGTTTTTCCGTTCTCGCCGGTTGGATTTTCCTTCATCAGGCACTCTCCGGTCGCGAGCTCTCCGGCTGTATTCTGATGTTTGCAGCGATCGTGCTGGTACAGCTTCCGGGATTTTCCAAAACCAGCGCTGTTTCCTGATGCATTCCTTTTTCAGTGCAAGAAAGATTCCTGTTTTGCGAGCTTCTTTCTTACGACAGCTTGCTTTGATGACATAATTTCCCTCCGCCGCAGTGTGATCCTGCCCGGAGGGCTTTTTTATGCCTTCCGAAAATTTAACCGAATCTAGTAAGTCCCCTGCTTCCATTTCGAATATCCGCTTGCCCAATATTTTCATAGCATAAAAATACAAATTCCTGCATATTGATTGCAGGATTTTTTAATTCGTGCTACACTGTTTTTATTGTACCAATAAGCACTTATTTTATTAGGAGGTTCTGTCATGCCCGTTTTTGATTTCAGCAATTCCCCGGAAAAAGCAAAAGTTTCCGAATGTACGTATACTGTTTTCCGCACAAACGCACCGTTTACTTCTCCGGATCAGCCGATCCTAATTCTGGATACAAAAGAGAAGGCTTTCCCGCATCATCCCTGTGGTATTTTCACAAACCCATCCAAACGGACCTCGTTTGAATTTAAAGAGGAAGAAGAAACCTTCATCGCCGATATTCTCCAGATCGATGCCCGTTTTGTCAGCCTTTTAAAATGGCTCGGTGAAAACCATATCAATGTCCGCCTTTCCGGTACACAAACATCCGACGGTTATGCAGTTTACAAAATCCGCGAGATCGCTTTCGGTGGCGGCGCAAAGCTTTCGGCTGAGGATGGATTTTTACAGTTTATGATTGAGCGTCTCCTCGCCAGCAATGCACCGGAAGAAGAAGTTGAGGATGAGGATCAAGAGGAAACCGGTGACAGCATGAAGCTCACCAGCATCCAATCCATCACTGATTTTATGAACTGTGCTGGAAGAACGCTGCCGGACAATATCCGCCTTTGGGCTCGTCGAAACCTCGCTGTTGCCCGTTCCCACGAAGTCTCTCCCGAAGAACGTCGCCACGCACAGCGCGCCCTCTCCATGATGATGAATATTCAATGGAAAAGCAACTATTTTGAAGCCATTGATCCAGTGGAAGCACGCCGGATCCTCGATGAAGAACTATATGGCATGGAACGTGTGAAGCAGAGAATTATCGAAACCATCATTCAGATTAACCGGACTCATACACTGCCGGCCTATGGTCTGTTACTGATCGGTCCTGCCGGAACCGGAAAATCGCAGATTGCTTATGCCGTTGCGCGTATCTTAAAATTACCGTGGACAACACTCGATATGAGTTCGATTAATGACCCGGAACAGCTGACCGGAAGTTCCCGCATCTACGCAAACGCAAAACCGGGAATCATCATGGATGCTTTTTCCATGGCTGGTGAATCCAACCTCGTCTTTATCATCAATGAGCTCGACAAGGCTGCCTCCGGCAAAGGAAACGGAAACCCGGCAGATGTTCTGCTGACCCTTCTTGATAATCTTGGTTTTACCGATAACTATATCGAATGTATGATCCCGACCGTCGGTGTATACCCGATTGCAACCGCAAACGACAAGAACCAGATCAGTGCTCCGCTGATGTCCCGCTTCGCTGTGATTGAAATTCCGGATTACACACCGGAAGAAAAGAAAATCATTTTCTCCCGCTATGCACTTCCAAAGGTGTTAAAACGTATCGGTATGAAAGAAAAGAATGCATTCTGACGCCGGAAGGACTCGATGCCGTAATCTCCTGCCACGAAAACACAAGCGGTATTCGTGATCTTGAGCAGGCTGCTGAGCATATCGCAGCAAATGCGTTATATCAGATAGAAGTCAACCATGTTTCCTCTGTTACCTTTGATGCAGAAATGGTACGTGAACTGCTCTTGTCCTGCTGATCTGCCTTATTTTCTATTTTGAAGGCGTATCAGGGTACGGCGAAAACCAGTGACGCAACAATTCACGCTCTGTGGTGCTGAAATTTTTTGCATTATTTTAGAGTGTGCTGTAAAATAGTTTCCTGTCCCATCAGTCTGTACTTTCGGGCAGGAAACTATTTTATTTCTCCAGATATTTTCATAAAAGAAAGCCCCTGACACTTTCATGTCAGGGGCTTCCTTTCGGTCAATTCAGAAAATTTATTTCTGCGGACCAGCGGAAACAAGTGCTTTACCAGCAGCGTTTCCTTCATATTTTGCAAAGTTCTTGATGAATCTTTCAGCCAGATCCAGTGCTTTGGTCTCCCACTCGGAAGCATCAGCATAGGTATCGCGAGGATCCAGGATAGCCGGATCAACGCCCGGAAGTTCAGTCGGAACTTCGAAGTTGAAGTACGGAATAGTCTTCGTCGGAGCTTCGTTGATAGCACCGCTTAAGATTGCATCGATGATTCCACGGGTATCACGGATGGAGATACGTTTTCCGGTTCCGTTCCAGCCTGTGTTAACCAGGTATGCTTTTGCTCCGCTCTTCTCCATTTTCTTAACAAGCTCTTCTGCATATTTGGTTGGGTGCAGCTCCAGGAATGCCTGGCCGAAGCATGCAGAGAAGGTAGGAGTCGGCTCGGTAATTCCGCGCTCGGTTCCTGCAAGTTTTGCAGTAAATCCGGACAGGAAATAGTACTGAGTCTGCTCTGGTGTCAGAATAGATACTGGCGGAAGTACGCCGAATGCGTCTGCGGACAGGAAGATAACATTCTTAGCTGCCGGTGCAGAAGAAATCGGGCGAACGATGTTCTCAATGTGGTTGATCGGATAAGATACACGAGTATTCTCGGTTACGCTCTTATCATTGAAGTCAATTTTGCCTTCTGCATCAACAGTAACGTTCTCAAGCAGAGCGTCACGTCTGATCGCATTGTAGATATCCGGCTCAGACTCTTTGTCCAGGTTGATAACTTTTGCATAGCAGCCGCCCTCGAAGTTGAATACTCCGTTGTCGTCCCAGCCGTGCTCGTCATCACCGATCAGAAGACGTTTCGGGTCTGTGGAAAGTGTTGTTTTTCCTGTTCCGGAAAGTCCAAAGAAGATTGCAGTGTTCTCACCGTTCAGGTCTGTGTTTGCAGAGCAGTGCATGGAAGCGATGCCTTTCAGCGGCAGATAGTAGTTCATCATGGAGAACATACCTTTCTTCATCTCTCCGCCGTACCATGTGTTGATGATAACCTGCTCACGGCTTGTGATGTTGAATACTACTGCTGTCTCAGAGTTCAGACCCAGCTCTTTGTAATTCTCAACTTTTGCTTTGGATGCGTTGTATACAACGAAATCCGGCTCGAAGTTCTCAAGCTCTTCTGCTGTAGGTTTGATGAACATGTTAGTTACGAAATGTGCCTGCCAAGCTACCTCAACGATGAAGCGGATAGCCATACGGGTATCTTTATTTGCACCGCAGAATGCATCTACAACGAACAGTCTTTTGTTGGAGAGCTCTTTTTTTGCGATCTCTTTTACTGCTGCCCATGCTTCCTGGGTTGCCGGATGGTTATCGTTTTTGTACTCATCGGAAGTCCACCATACAGTATCTTTCGAATTCTCGTCCACAACGATGTATTTGTCTTTCGGTGAACGGCCTGTATAGATACCGGTCATAACGTTAACTGCACCAAGCTCTGTCTCCCGGCCTTTTTCATAGCCTTCCAGCTCTGGTTTTTGTCTCTTCCTCAAATAACTGCTCATAAGAAGGGTTGTACACAATTTCTGTGGTACCGGTGATGCCATACTTTGTTAAATCGATCTGTGCCATCTTGTAATTAACCTCTTTCCTTTGATAGTAATACTGCTTCATTCTGCAAAATGCAGAAATTTGAAGGTATCCTTTTTAAGAAACCGGACCAGCCGGCCTCTTCTACTCTAATTATACATAAAAGGCCAAAAAAATCAACTGAAAATCTTCCGTTTTTTTACAGAACGTGTCCCAAAATCTGTAAAAATTTTATAAACTTCGATTTTTCGAAATTTTCTGATAATTGCACTTTTGTACACTTCATCCTGCAAATTGACATTTTTTGATTTTTTATGTTATAATATTAATAATTATGTTCGGAAAGAAGTTTCTTTATGTATTACGATCTGACCCGCGGGAAAATCTCCCGCTCTCTTATCCTGTTTGCCCTGCCGATGATCGCAGGAAATCTGTTGCAGCAATTTTACAACATTGCCGACACCCTGATCGTCGGACGCGTTCTCGGAAGCAATGCGCTCGCCGCCGTCGGCTCCTCCTATACGCTGATGACGTTTCTGACTTCCATTTTTCTCGGCCTGTCGATGGGCGCCGGTGCGCTCTTTTCGATTTATCAGGGACGAAAAGATCTTTCTTCTTTAAAACTTTCGATTCTCCACGCGTTTCTGCTGATCCTTGCCGTTACGCTCGTGCTGAATCTCGCTGTTTATGCAGGCATCGAGCCGATCCTTACGTTTCTTCGCGTCCCGGATGAAGTCCGTCCCGGCATGCGGACGTATCTTCTGATTATCTTTGCCGGCCTTATTGCAACATCCGTATACAATTTCTTTTCCTGTATGCTGCGCGCGCTCGGAAACTCTTCTGTGCCGCTGATTTTTCTCGCTGTCTCTGCTGTGCTGAACATTGCACTGGATCTGCTCTTTGTCGCTGTACTGCCGTTCGGCATCGCAGGCGCGGCGCTCGCTACGGTTCTTGCGCAGTATGTGTCCTCCGTCGGTATTCTGCTCTATGTGCTGCTCCGCTGCCGCATGTGGCTGCCGTCAAAAAAAGAATGGCGTTTCAGCCATTCCATTTTAAAAGAGATTCTGAATCTTTCTTCGATGACCTGCATTCAGCAGTCGGTCATGAATTTCGGCATTCTGATGGTACAGGGACTCGTCAACAGCTTCGGTCCGGCGGTCATGGCGGCATTTGCGGCCGCGGTGAAAATTGATACCTTTGCCTATCTGCCGGTGCAGGATTTCGGAAATGCCTTCTCCACTTTCACCGCACAGAATTACGGGGCCGGAAATCACGAGCGGATCCAGCGCGGCACGAAAGATGCTTTTGCACTGAGCGCTGCTTTTTCCATCGTCATTTCTCTGCTTGTCAATCTGTTCGCGCATCCGCTGATGCAGATTTTCGTGAAAGCATCAGAAATGGAGGTCATCGCGATCGGCGTACAGTACCTGCGGCTGGAAGGCTCGTTCTATCTCGGCATCGGATGGCTGTTTCTGCTGTACGGGTATTACCGCGCTGTCAAACGCGCCGAGATGTCGGTTGTTCTGACCGTCATTTCGCTTGGCATGCGTGTGGCGTTGGCATACCTTTTCTCCGCCACGGCGCTTGGCGTTGCCGGAATCTGGATCGCCATTCCGATCGGCTGGGCACTGGCTGATATGACTGGACTTTTCTTCCTGCGGCGTGCATTCCGATCGCAGAAGCCTGCATAAGTTCCGAATCTTATATCGCAGTACGGTTTTCTGCGGATAAACTGCGGAACTGCCCCGGCGTCTGGTGCATGCGTTCCTGGAAGACGCGGTTAAAATAGCTGATATTTCGGAATCCGCAGTCGCTCGCAATCTTGCTGATCGCCTCCTCGGTGGAAAGCAGCAGCCGGCAGCTCTCGGCAATCCGCAGGTTATTTACATACGTCACGGCGGAAATATGCATAATCGACTTAAAGAAGCGGCAGAAAGCGCTCTCACTCATATGAAACTGGCTCGCCAGTTCCGCGATTTCGAGATCCTCACAGAAATGAGCATTCATGTATGTGAGGATCTCTTTCATTCTGCTGACACGGTAATTCGTCGAGGCATCCGTTTTTCCGCCGTTCTTTTCTGCCGCACTGTAATATCCCTGCCAGATTTTCAGAAGTTCCGCTTTTAACAGCAGCTCCCAGCCCGGTTCTTTTCTTTCCTGCAGATTTCGGATCTCCTGCATGGCCTGTGCCGTTTTTTCTGCAAGGCGTGTCCCCCGCTCTGTCTTGGATGGAAAACGGATCTCGGAGGACAGCACTGGTTCGATATACTGCTGCTGGATCCGGTCAAGCGATGTGCCGGACAGAAAACGCGGCTGGAATACAACGGCAAGAAACGTAAATTCCTGTCCGTCGATTCCCTCTACCTCATGCAGACGGTTTGCATTAACAAAGGCGGTCTCCCCTTCCCGCAGGAGAAAGGTTTCGGTATCCACATGAAAAACAGCTTCGCCCTTTACTGCATAAAAGAGCTCCACTTCCTCATGCCAGTGGCAGTACACCCGCACGGTACTCTGCAGGTCTGTCTCGAAAACGTGAATGCTCAGCGGAAAAAGCTCATCACCGTGGGGCTGTGTTTCTTTTCGGTAATTCATCTGTGAGAGCATATTTTTTGTCTCCTCTCTTGTTTTGCTCTGCTACCCCAATTGTAACACGAACTTTGCGATTCCGGCAAGTTTCCATGTTCTGCCGGCGAATCGCCCTTCCATGACCGTATTTTTCCTTTTTAAATGATAATAATTATCATATTTTATCAGCTTATTGACATTTCTTTTCATCCGCGCTATATTTTAGATACCCCGATAGGGTATGTGATTTCAAATTTTTCATCAAACTCCAGGAATACAGTCCGGCACGCTTTCGTTTCGCTGTATTCCCGGAAGAAAGCAGGTATTGTATGATTAAAACAGTCTTAAAAATTGATGGTATGATGTGCGGCATGTGCGAATCCCATATGAATGATGTAGTCCGCAAGAGCTGCTCTCCAAAGAAAGTAAACTCTTCTGCAAAAAACGGCGAGACCGTTGTCATCAGCGAAGCGCCGCTCGATATTCCGTATCTGAAACAGCAGATCAAGGACATCGGATATGAGCTGATTTCGTATACGAGTGAGCCGTATGAGAAAAAGGGATTTTTCCATTTCGGACGATAAGCGAATTTCATGCCCTTCCTTTTGCAGTTTGTGCGTCGGAAAAAAGCACCGTTTCAGAAGTTTATTTCCTTTTGGAAATCTGCCTCTGAAACGGTGTTTTCTATTTTTTATCTATGATTTGATCAGCCGCAGCATCATCCGCAGGACGGCGGCGTTTCTTTCTCCTCTTTTTTCGGAGATTCTGCGCCCAGATCGTACCAGGTCGGGTCGATGTCGAATCTGCGGTTGTTTCCAAGATAGATCGGATGGGTCGGGTCTGAGGACAGGTAGGCGCGCTCGGTCGAAACCTTCCACTGTGCATCCCAGTCAATCTTCGGAAGTGCCAGATCGTAGTGTGTGCTGGCGCGGAAGCCGTCTTCCTCTCCCTCAATTCTTCCCTTGGCGTCTGCCGGCGGCACGGCAAAATCTGCAAAGAAGGTGTTCACACCGTCGAAATGGCCTTCGTTGCTTCTGGAGAAGGAACTGCGGTATACCGCGTTGTTGATATTATCGAAGAGCCAGAGATTCATCTTGTCAATCTCTTCCCGCAGCTCCACCGGATACAGCTCCGGCGCGCCTTTTTTGTGCCATGGGCGGAAGTTGACCTCGAAATAAGTGGTCAGCCAGTTGTAATCGTTGTTGACTACCTTTCCCGTCGTTGTGTCGCTCAGCGCCGGAACGGTCGTTCTTCCCTGGTAATCATCATCAGCACGGTAATACGCCTCAGAGAGGAACTGATCACCGAGCACCGGGTCGATGTTGTTTTCATTGTAAACGTATTCCCAGCCAAGGTTTTTCCCATGCGGGGCATGTTCTACCATATTGACGGAAATCTGATCTTCCAGGCCCTCCAGCTCTCTTACGATCGCCGCGCGGTTGGACCAGTGGCACAGCTTTGCCCAGACGAGACGGTATCTCTTATTACCTTCTGCCTTCAGATCGTTTTCACCGTCGCCGAACGGAGTCGTGAAGTGATTCGGCTGTCTGCGGAAATAGCCGTTTTTGTCGATCTCTGATACGGTTTCTTTTGGTCTTACGCGGATTTTTCTTCCATTTACAATCTCATAATCATAATTCGCCATTGATTTTCTGCCTCTCTTTCGCGTGTTCTATCGAATGAATTTTCAAATAAGAAAGCTTTTGTTTTCCTATTATTTCGCTATGTTTTCTATGCGGTTATCATACCATATATGTCTGGTTACGTCTAATTGCTAATTCTTTGGAGTGGCTATAGGATTTTCTTATAGTAAAAGGCCAGTGCCGCATTCTCTGCAAATGGGCACTGGCCTTGTTTTCGGCGCTTTTTGTTTTTCAGATTTTTCCTTCCCGGCGCAGATACGCCAGAAAGCCGTTGCATCCCTCCACGACATCGCGGTACGTCGCCTCAAAATCTCCCGTATACCACGGATCCGCAATATCGCGGCCGGAACCGGTGAAGGAAAGAAATTTGTAAACCTTTCCATCCGGATCATTTTTCAGCATCCGGTTCAGATTGCGGATATTCGCGGTATCCATGCCGATGATGTAGTCGGCGCGCTCGTAATCCTTCCATGTAATCTGCTTTGCGTGATGCGGCACGAGTGGAATGTGCTCCTCGCGCAGTTTATTGACTGTCCCGTAGTGCGGCGGATTGCCGATCTCCTCACGGCTGGTGGCGAAGCTGTCGATTTCAAAATTGTGGGTAAGGCCGAGGGAATTTACTTTGTGGGTGAATACGCTCTCAGCAAGAGTCGAGCGGCAAATATTGCCGTGGCAAATAAATAGTACTTTAATCATCTTTTCATATCTCCATTTAAGTCTTGTATTTCTTCTCAAACGCTTGATATTTCAGGGTTTTCCGACTTTTGAGTTTTCCTTTCTTTTCAAGGTATCTTCTCAAATCTTCTCGTATTTTCTTATATTTTTCCCTGCAATCTTGGTAAATCCGTTGGTAAAGCAAGCGTCCTTACCAACGGGCTTTTTTAACTATTCGCTATCCGATATACTTCTTCCTTTGCATCATCAAAATTCACATGGGTGTAAGTGTTCAAGGTTACACTGATGTCTGCGTGACCCATGATATACTGCAAGGTTTTCGGATTCATACCGGATTTTGCCATATTAGAGCAAAAGGTGTGCCTGCATACATGAGGGGTAACTTTCGGCATCTGGATGCGATAAATTTTATTATATTTCTGAATAATATGCTCCAGATACTTTTCCCAGTGAAGGGCAACCATCGGCATATCGTTTTTATCCAGAAACAAAAATCCTGCATATCCTTCCACCATCGGTTCAACTTTTGGTGTCTTGCGGTTGGCAATGATTCTGCGAAAACACGCTGCGACAGCTTCCGTCATCGGCACATAGCGGATGCCTTTGTCAGTTTTTGGTTCTTCAATTACATACTGCATCTGTGCAGTACGCTGTAACTGATGGTCTACCTTGATACGCATTTCTCCAAACTCGATTTCTGAAACCGTCAGCCCACAGAACTCTGAGATACGAAGCCCTGTGTGAAAAAGAATATAGATTGCATCATAGTATCTGCTAAAATGTTTATCTTCCTGAATAAACTTTAGCAAATCTCTCTGCTGCTTTCGGGTAATCGCTTCTCTGGTAACAGAATCATTGACAATGACGGATGCAAGCTCAAATTCAAATGGGTTTTTACGAAGCAAATCATCGTCTACCGCCATCTGAAATGCTGGTCTGAGGACTCCCCGGATAGAATGAATGGAACTGTATCCCCGCCCATCAATTTGTTGGAGCTTAATCAACCATGCCTTTGCGTCTGACAAACGCACCTTATCAATTCGCAGATTCCCAAAACTCTCTTTTTTCAGCATATTGATGACCGTTTTATATCCGGCAACCGTATTGTGACGAACTCCTGTTTTCAATGAAACATACTTTTCTACCAGTTCCAAAACAGTATAGTTGCCACCGTTGGTTACGATACGGTCAAACAAATCCGCTTCAATCTGTTTTTCTTTCTCACGCAGGGAAGGCTCCCGCTTCTTCCCTTTTGGCATTGGGTCATTCTTGTCCAAACGCCAACTGTATACATTTTTCTCTTTTCCGTCCTCATCAATATAGCGGAACCGATACCTCCCATCTTTACGCTGGTACTCGCCCTCTCGCAAAATCCGATTACGGTTATCTCGTCTTTTCTCACTCATCGTGAACTCTCCTTTCAAAAAAGAGAGCCAGACTTGCACTCTTATCATAGCACAAATCCAGCTCTCCGCATAGTTATATCATGTGAAATCGGTAAATCTGTCAGCTCTGTTTACACAGCAGTAGCCTGATCCAGATACCGTTCAAATTTCTCACGCTTAATGAGGGCACGATTGCCGTTCATCACATAAAAATCCTCATTGGGATGTGTGTCAATAAGCGTTCTCAGTTTTCCTTCGCCGATATGATAATATCTGGCTGCTTCCTCAATGGTAAGCGTATATCTACGCCACACCGGAATATCTGAGTAATTATTTCCTTCCATGTTCATCTTATTATTTGCCATAGGCAGTTATCCTCCATACATGAAAACAGCCAGACAGAGGGTGTCGGCAACGAAGTCCGGCAACGGGCTTCAAAAGACCTTGCAAACAATCTCAATCTGGCGATGGTTACTATTTATACTTTTCTTTTATTTTTCTGTTGTTTTGGTTGTTATA
>ENA-OQOA01000027-OQOA01000027.1-human-gut-metagenome-genome-assembly--contig:-NODE-27-length-81785-cov-4.241593_pt1 | contig 81785 bp, 81 predicted proteins | sample MGYA00242633_ERZ504888 | MGnify/ENA primary metagenome ERZ504888 (study PRJEB26092, sample SAMD00036372) | human gut metagenome | host: Homo sapiens | study: EMG produced TPA metagenomics assembly of...
GCTCCCTCGGCGAGGGAGCCTCTGGCGAAGAGGGAGAGCTTTGCGGAATGCCAAGGCCTCCCTCTTTGGAGGGAGGTGGCACGGCGTGAGCCGTGACGGAAGGAGTCGTTACTGCTCCGCAGGCGCAGCGGCGTCCTTCTTCTCCTCTTTCTTCAGCAGAGCGCTGACCTTGTCCACCAGCTCGGGCAGCATGGTCAGGGCGCGGTCAACGGTGTTAGAGCCGTCGGACAGCTGGATGGTGCGCACACAGCCGTCCTTCACCACCAGAAAGGCCACCGGCTGGATGTTGACGCCCGCGCCGGAGCCGCCGCCGAACAGGTCCTTGTTGGCAGCGTTCTTGCCGTCGAAGTCGGTGCCTGCGGAAGCAAAGCCGAACGAGATGCGGGACACCGGCAGGATGGTGGTGCCGTCGTCGGTCTTGATGGGCTTGCCGATGATGGTGTTGGAATCAGCCATCTGGCGGATCTTGTCCATCGTGACGTTCATTAAACCTTGAATCGGATGCTCAGCCATAAAATCGGCCTCCTACTATTATTTTCCGGGAAAACTCCCTCTGGATAGGAGTATACACCATACGATATTATTGTAACACACTTTATAGGAAGACGTCCAGCACTTTTTCGCGCCAGAACTCATACAAAACGCGCAGAGCGGCTGCAACGATGAAGAGCAGCCTTGCGCTGAGGCGGAACGACACCCGGTCGGCCACCGTCGGCTCGGCACTGCCGAAGTCCGGCAGGATGCGCAGCTCGTCGAAATCGAGGTAGACGAAGCGGTCGATGACGCCGAGGGACGGGTAGAGCCATGCGTTCAGCCTGCCGTAGGCGCGGGCGGCTTCGGCGGGGTCTTCGCCCCGGACGCCGAGGCAGACCCGGATCTTGGTGACGCGCAGCGAGCCGAAGACGGCTTTCGTCAGCCGCCCGGCACCCCGCAGGATGGTCACGAGGATGTTCAGCGTCAGCTTCGCCTTCTCGCGCGGAGCGGTCTCCTTTTTCGGTCTCTTCGCCTCTTTTGCGGCGGCTTTCTTCCGTTTGCGCTCTTCGCGGCGGGCGCGGAGCTTCGCTTTCAGCTTTCCCCAGAAGCCTTTCGGCGCTTCGGATTCGGCAGGCTTTTCCGGCGCAGGCCACTGGAACACCGGCAGGGTGAGCCCAAGCGCACCGGCCCGGACGGTCAGGACGCCGCCCTCCCAGCAGACGTCCGCGCACAGCGGGCAGAGCAGGACGAGGGCCAGCAGCACCAACAGGATCAGGAGCAGGACACCTGCGATCTTCAGCAGGGTCAGCAGCAGCCAGCCCAGAGCCATCAGGACTCCCATCATGTCGCCGCCTCCCCTTCCTGATCTCCGCGCACCGGCGGCAGGTCTGCCAGCGAGGAAAGGCCGAAGCACCGCAGGAAAACATCGGTGGTGCGGAAGCTCACCGGGTGGCCGGGCAGGTCAAGACGGCCCGCCTCCTCGATGAGGCCCTTCTGCAGCAGGCCGCTGACGCTGGACGAGGAGTCCACGCCGCGCACCTGTTCGATGAAGGCGCGGGAGACGGGCTGGTTGTAGGCGATGACCGTCAGCGTCTCCATGGCCGCCGGGCCGAGAGGCGCCGAGCGCCGGGCGTCCAGCAGACGGCGGATGCAGTCGGCCCACTCGGTCCTGGTCGCCAGCTGCCAGCGGGTGTCCAGATGGAGCAGGCAGAGGCCGGAGTCCTCCCGGGCGTAGCGGACGCGCAGCTCTTCCAGCGCGGTCTCCACCGTGGTCTGGGGCAGCTGGACGGCAGCGGCAAGCTTATCGGCGCTCACCGGGTCGCCCGCCGCAAAAAGCATCGCCTCTACGGCGGCTTTTATCTGTTTCTGGTTCATTCTTCCTCCTTTGCCCTTTCACGGGGCAGGCGTCCGCGCTGCATGGTCAGCTCCCCCTTGGGGCCGAGGGTGACACGTCCGCCGCGCACCAGTTCCAGCAGGGCCAGAAAGGTAGCCACGTTGGTGCTTCGGCTCTGGCTGCGGGCGAAAAGCTGGCTCATCCGGGCCGCACCGCCCGCGATGAGGCGGCGCAGGATGTACACCACCCGGCTGCTCACCGACACCTGCGGGGCTGTCACCAGCGGCTCAAAGACGGCCTGGGTCGGCATCCGCCGGACAGGCGCACGGCCCATCAGGCTCTCCCAGCAGTCGGCCAGCACCTGAGGCAGATGGTTGAGGGCGTAAGTCTCGTCCCGTTCCAGCTGCATCGGCTGTCGGACGAAGGTGGGCGTCGCCTCCGCAGCGGCGCGGAGGGCAGAGGCCATCCGGCGGCACTGGTCGTACTCGATGAGCTGGCCGGTGAGCTCCTGCTTCATCCGCTCGCCCTCGGTGCTCCGGGGCAGCAGCAGATAGCTCTTCATCTCCACGAGGTGGGCCGCCATCTTGATGAAGGAGCTGGAAATGTCGGGGTCTGCGGCCTGCGCGGCCTCCACGGTGCGGGTGTACTGGTCGATGAGCTCGAGGATGGGGATGTTGTGCAGGTCCATCTTGTGCTTTGACACCAGCGCCAGCAGCAGTTCCAGCGGGCCTTCGAACTCTTCCAGATGGAAGGTAAGCTCCTCCGCCATCAGATCACCGCCCCTGCAGACGCATAGTAGGCCGAGTAGGCGATGGTGTCGATGTACTGAGTGCCATTGTCCAGCAGGTCCCACACCACATTGTTCATCACGCTGAGGGGGCCGTCCAGAAAGCCGCCCCAGACCGCCGCCAGCAGGACGATGAGGATGACCCGCTCATACTTCATCATGCCGAAGTAGATGCGCTCGGGCAGCACAGCCAGCAGGACGCGGCTGCCGTCCAGCGGCGGCACCGGGATGAGGTTGAACACGGCGAGGCTCACATCCAGATACACTAAGTATTGCAGGAAGAGCGCCAGAAAAATCGTCGCATCGTTGACGGGCGCCCAATAATAGAGCAGCTTCCAGACCACCATCGCAAGGTAGGCCAGGATGAGGTTTGCCGCCGGGCCGGCCAGCGCCGTGAGGGCCATGCCCTGCTTCGGGTTTTTGAAGTTGCGGGGGTCGGTGGAGACAGGCTTTGCCCAGCCCACGCCCGCGAACACCATGCAGAGCGTTCCCAGCAGATCGAAGTGGCGGAAGGGGTTCAGCGACAGTCTCCCCTGCTGCTTGGCCGTGGGGTCGCCCAGCAGCCATGCGGCCAGCGCGTGGCCCGCCTCGTGGAAAGGGATGACGGTCAGGGCGGCCAGCACCCGTGCGAGGGTATAAAACATTCTTGGGGTCATGGTGTTCTCCTGTTTTCTATAAGATATACGCGTTTTATTGTACTATTTTTTTTCGCCTTTTAGACAAGCGTTTGGGGTGCAGACAAAAAAAAGCCGCAAAAAATCGAAAAGGGACTTGCTTTTTGGCGGCAGTTCTGGTAAAATAGTCAAGCTGATTATTTTGATTCCATACTTCACTGTAGGAGGTGCAAGTACCATGGCTAAGTGTGAATGCTGCGGCAAGGGTGTTACCTTCGGTATCAAGGTCTCCCACTCTCATCGCCGTTCCAACCGTACCTGGAAGCCGAATGTCCGTCGTGTCAAGGCGGTCGTGGAGGGTTCTCCCAAGTATATCTACGCATGCTCCCGTTGCCTGCGCGCTGGCAAAGTCACCCGCGCTGTCTAAGCTGATGCGTATTGCCGGTCACTTTGTCGAGTGGCCGGCTTTTTATTTTATCTCGGAACATGGGAGGAAACAAACGATGGCTCTGCCGAGCGACCCGATCATGCTTTTGAGCGTGGTCAACCTGAAACTGCGCGATTTTTACCCCAGCCTCGACGCCCTCTGCGACGACATGGACGCCGACAAGGACGCCCTGTGCAAGGCACTTTCCGCCGTGGGCTATGCCTACGACGCGGCACGCAATCAATTCATCTGACAGGAGGAGCATTTTCATGATGGAAGGCACTTATTATAAGGAGTGGAGCGCGGTGCTCGACCGCGAGATGGAGTTCAAGGTCTACGGCCACGGCGGTGTGCCGGTGCTGGCACTGCCCGCCCGGGGCGGCCGCTTCTACGACTGGGAGAACAACGGGATGCCCGACGCAGCGGCCCGTCTGCTGCACGAGGGCAAAATCCAGCTCTTCTGCGCCGACAGCATCGACGGCGAGAGCCTGCTGGCGGGCAATGAGACGCCCCGCCGCCGGGCCGAGATGCAGGAGAAGTATTTCGTCTACCTCACCAGCGAGCTGGCCGCGCGCATCGCGGAGCTGAATGCCCCCGAGCGCAAAGAGAAGCCCCTCATCTGGTGCGTGGGCGTGGACACCGGCGCCTATCAGGCCGTCCAGTGCCGCCTGCGCCGTCCCCGGACCTTTGCGGGTGCAATGGGCCTCTCCGGCCTCTACGATATGGGCCGCTTCCTCGGCAGCGCAGAGGACGACCTCGTCCTCCGCAGCAGCCCCCTCGCCGCTCTGCACAAGAACGGCATCTGCGACAGGAATGTTCTGTCCAGGGCCGAGGAGAACAGTCTGCTGCTCTGCGTGGGTCAGGGCGGCTATGAGGGCGATGCCCTCGCCGACACCCAGGCTCTGGCCGACACCCTGAGCGAAGTCGGCTTCCCCTGCCACCTCGAAGTCTGGGGCGGCGACGTCTCCCACGACTGGTACTGGTGGGGCAAGGAGTTCGGGATGTTTGCCGAGCGCCTGTTCGGCTGAGCGTAAGGAGGATGCGGGATGTCTGAATTCATCGTCGGCGCACGGGGCCACGATTTTGGCCGTCACAGCGTGGAAGAACTGCTCAGCTCCATCGGGGACGCAGGGTTCCGCTGCACCCAGCTGGCCTACACCAAGGCCGTGGAGGGCGTCAAAAGCTATGCAGACGTGACCCCTGAGCTGGTGGCCGCCACCAATGCCGCCGTCCAGAAGAGCGGCGTATCCATCGCCGTGGACGGCACCTACGTTGAGCTGAGCTATGCGGACGAGGACAAGCGCCGCGCCGAGGTGGCGAAAGCCCTGAGCCAGGTGCCGGTGGCAAAAGCTCTCCGCGCTGGCTGCATGGGCAGCGAGACCACCAACATGGCAAAGCAGCCCACCGTCAGCCGCAGGGAAGCGCAGGAAGCACTCCTTCGCAGCCTGGGCGAGATCCTGCCCGTCTGCGAGGAGCAGGGTGTGCTCTTCGCGGTGGAGTGCGTCTACTACCACGCCATGAACACCCCCGAGGCCGTCAGGATGGTGCTGGACACCATCGCCAGCCCCAACCTGCGGGTCATCTGCGATCTGGCGAACTACGTCGGCCCCGAGAACGCCTCGGTGGACGCACAGCGCCGCCTCTGGGACAAAGTCGGCAGCTGGTACGGCGACAAGATCGCGGCCGTCCACTTCAAGGGTCAGAGCTTCAAGCCCGACGGCACCCTCTGCTCCACCAGCCTCGAGGACTCCTGTGTGGACTACAGGGGCGGCTTCGAGATGCTTCGCGCCCTGCCCCAGCCCCTCCTTCCCGTCCTGCGGGAAGAGGCTGTCCCGGCCCGCGCCGCCAGCGATATTGCGTTCATGAAGAGCTTTTTCTGAGTTTTCAATAAAAAGATAAGAGGCTGCTGGACAACCTCTCAGTCTGCTTCGCAGACAGCTCCCCTACCGAGGGGAGCCTCTGGCGAAGAGGTAAGCTTTCCGCCATGCCAAAGCCTCCCCTCGATAGGGGAGGTGGCACGGCGAAAGCCGTGACGGAGAGGTTGAAGCCAGCGGCCTCTTTTTGTTTAATCCGTATCGTATTCCACGCCGCCCTGCGCGGCATCCCCGCCGGCGGGCGTCCCGGTATCCGAAGGCGCTTCCGATCCCGCCGGGGCATCGGCGGGGACATCCCCCGCGATATAGAGCACGATGGTGGTTCCCACCTCCACCATGCTCCCGGCGTCCTCGCTGGCCGACACGACGCAGCCCGCCGCCTCAGAGCCGTCGTTGACCACGGTGAAGCAGGTGGCGTTCAGACCCTTGGTGGCCAGCTCCTGCACGGCGCTGTCCTGGGTCTGGCCGATGATGTCGGGCATCTCCATCATCTGGGGGCCCCGGCTGACCACGAGGCTGACGGTGTCCCCCTTCTGGATGACCTCGCCCGCCTCCGGCGACTGCCGGATGATGCGGCCCTTTTCCACCGTGTCGCTGTATTCCAGCGTGACGTAGAAGAGATACTCGTCGATATAGCTGCGGTTGTTGCGCACCTCGGCGTCATAGTCGCGGCCCACGAGATCCGGCGTCAGGGTGACGTTTTCGTTCACCGGCTCACTTGCCGTCTCACTCGCCGCCTCGCTGACGGACTCCGGAGCGATCACCTCCGGCGGCTTCTCGCTCTGATGGCTCAGCAGACCCCAGAGGGTCAGCAGGATGAGGACGCTGAGCAGAATGACGATGCCCGCCAGAAGATTTCGGACGCTCAGCAGCTCGGCCTTCGCGGGCGCTTTCGACTCCTGCGGCGCGGGGGCGGGTGGGTCCAGCGCTTCCATGCTGCGGGACAATTCCTCCGCATACTCCCGCTCCGAGAGGGCGCGGAAAAGCTGCTGCACCGTCTGGATGCGCTCCACCGGCTTGAGCCGGAGGCCCAGATACAGCGTTTCGGAGACGTAAGCCGGCACCGACGGCGTCACCGTGCGGGCCTTGGGGTTGGAGTCGGAGACGAGGCGCTGTGCCGCCGGGACGGGACTCAGCCCGCAGACCATCCGGTAGAACACCGCCGCGAGGCTGTATTCGTCGGTGTAGCGGCCCTCGAACTCGGCGGTGGAATACTGCTCCGGGGCGGAATAGCCCTCGTACAGCTGCTCGTGGAGGCCGCTGCCCGCCGTGCGCAGACCCACCGTCGCGTAGCCGGTGAGCCGGGCGCGGCCATTGTCCATGATGCGGATGTTGGCCGGGCAGATGCCCCGGTGTACGAGGCCCACCTGATGCATGGCCTCCACCCCGTTGAACACCGGTTCCAGCATGGCACAGGCCTGCTGAGGCGTCACGGTGCCGTGCTCCTCCAGCCACTTCTGGAGCGGACAGCCGCCGGGGTTCTCCATGACGGCGTAGACCGTGTTGTTCTCTTCGAAGACGTCCAGCACGGCCTCCAGGCCGTTGGCCGGAGTGATGCGCTGGATGAAGCGGTAGAGGTCGGCAAAATCCATCCGGGTGGTCTTGAACAGCACTTCGCTGCCCGGCTTCGGGCGGAGGATGCAGTCCCTCCCCCGCTCTGCCGCCAGCGTCAGGGGCATATACTCCTTGATGGTCACCCGGAAAGGGCCGTTGTTCTCCACGCCCCGGTAGAGGATGCCCTCGCCGTCCACGCTCTGGATGTCGCCCACGGTATACCGGCCTGCCAGCACAGTGCCTGCCGGAAGACTGCCCGCCGGGTTGCGCCCTGAAAGCTCCCGGCCGCAGTGGGGACACTGCTCCTCCCCTGCTTCCAGCTCCTGCATACAATATGGACAAATGCGTCGTTGCTCCATGTCGGCCCCTCCCCGTGATGTTTTGTTCTGTTTATTATAACATAGCCGACGGGAGAATGGTACCGTTCTTTTTATTTTCCATGCCCCAGCAGGCACACCTTTATCGCAGGCCGCCATGAAACAACAAAGCCGCTTTCTGTGTCTCACAACACAAAAAGCGGCTTTGTAACGTCTTATTTCAGGGGCAAAGAGCCTTGCGGAAGCTTATTCCGGCAGGTCCTCTTCGTTCTCGAGGCTGTGCCAGACGTTCTGGACGTCATCGTTATCCTCGAGGGCATCCAGCAGCTTGCCCATCAGCTTGAGCTGATCGGGGTCGGTCAGACGGGTGGTGGTCATGGGGACCATGGCCAGGTCGTCGGAGAGGATCTCGTAGCCCTTCTCCTCCATTGCCTTGACGACAGCGGAGTAGTTCTCGGGGTCGGTGGTGATCTCAGCGGCCTCTTCGCCTGCATCGAAGTCCTCAGCACCGGCATCCAGCGCGTCCATCATGGCCTCGTCGGCGTCCTTGTCTTCCAGAGAGATGTCGATGACGCCCTTCTGGCTGAACAGGAAGCCCACGCAGCCCATAGCGCCCAGATTGCCGCCGTTCTTATCGAAGTAGTGGCGCAGGTCAGCAGCGGTACGGTTGCGGTTGTCGGTCAGAGTCTCGACCATGACAGCCACGCCGCCGGGGCCGTAACCCTCGTAGGTGATCGCCTCGTACTCGGTCTTATCGCCGCCCTCGGCCTTCTTGATGATACGCTGGATGTTATCGTTCGGCACGCTCATACGCTTTGCCTTGGAGATCAGGTCAGCCAGCTTGCTGTTGGACGCGGGGTTGGGGCCGCCGGTACGGACGGCAACGCTGATCTCGCGGCCGATCTTGGTAAAGACCTTTGCCTTTGCGCCGTCAGTCTTCTCCTTCTTGCGCTTGATATTGTTCCATTTGCTATGTCCAGACATGGGAAAGAGCCTCCTGTATTTTATCAGTGATCTCCGCCTGCGGGCAGACGGGCTGTGGTCGCCCGCATTGTGGCAGCACACAAAATCTAACTCTATTATTTTATCACAACAGCCATCGGCGTTCAAGCCTTGTACCGATGGTTTTCCGGTTTATTCTGCCAAAAACTACGTTTTACAGCAGACGAAGTGCCTTGGGATAATGGTTTTTGACCCTGCCGCCGGACACCTTGCCGCCTCCCAGCGGCCAGCCGTCCACCGTCACGCAGCACCAGCCGTCGGCAGCGGTGTGAGCTTCTATCTCCCGGCCGGAGAGATATTCCACGGTTCGGGAGTCGGCGAGGGTCAGTTCCTCACGGTTCCGGCAGAGCGCGCCGAAAGCCGTGAACAGATGATGTTCCGGCACAAAGCGCCCCTTCTGCACACTGCCCACGAAGACGCCTGCACGCAAAACGTGAAGATTCGTCTGCGGGAAAGCCGCCGGCAGCAGGACGCCGCCGCCATGCACCACGGCAGGGCGCTTTGCCAGCTCCGGAAAATATTCCTCCGCAAACTCTCTCCATGCAGCGAGGCTCTGGGCGGGCGATGCCATCCCCCTGCCCCCAGCCTCCCGGCTGCGGGAACTGCGGCCCTGCACGGCCTCCCGGCAAGCCCGGCTGTTCTCCCGCCGGGTGCTGCGGACATCCGCAGGCTTTGCGGCTTTCTGGGGCTTGCCGCCTTTGGCCTTTTTGCCTGCTTCGGCGGCAGCGGTCAGCCAGAGCTGTTCTTCGGGGGTGTACTCGCCGGGAGCCGGCAGAGCCCGGGGCGTACCGGCTTTGACGAGCCGGGCCATGAAGTGTCCCTCCCCGCCCTGACAGGGCCAGATGCGGCGCACCTTGCTCACGTCCAGCGGCAGACCACCGGTGCGGTTGGCCTCACCCTCACTGCCGAAGGTGTAGTCCACATTGCCCAGCACATCGGCCAGCGTAAACTCCGGGTGGCGCTGAAGGAATGCAGCCACCTGTCCCTCGTCCTCTTCCGGCGCGAAGGTGCAGGTGGAGTAGACCAGTTCGCCGCCCGGCGCGAGGGCCGCAGCGGCGCTGTCGAGGATGTCCGCGCCCAGCTCTGCGCACTGCTTCACCAGCGCTTCGCAGTGCTGGGCCAGCGCGGCAGGCTCTTTGCGGAACATCCCCTCACCGGAGCAGGGCGCATCCACCAGAACCCGGTCGAAGAACTCCGGCAGGGCCGCTGCGATGCGGGCAGGGGTTTCGTTGAGCACGACGGCGTTGGACACGCCCATCCGCTCGAGGTTGCTCTTCAGGATCTCTGCACGGGCCGCGACATATTCGTTGCTCACCAGCAGGCCCTGCCCCTGCAGAGCGGCGGCGAGCTGGCTGCTCTTGCCGCCGGGGGCAGCACACAGATCCAGCACCCGCATCCCGGGCCTGACGCCCAGCAGCGGCGCTGCCGACGAGGCCGAAGGCTCCTGCGAGTAGAAGACACCTGCGTGATGGTAGGGGTGGCGTCCCGGCTTGAAGTCGGGCTGTTCCACCACGAACGCCGCCTTGCAGAAGGGCGAGGGCCGCAGCGGGAAGTCTGCCCGGGCCGCAAATCCTTCCGGCGTGGTGCGGAGAGCGGACACGGTCACGCCGCGGGCCGCTGTCTCCTGCGGGGCGGCGTAGAGCGTGTCGTACCGCTCCCCCAGAAGGGCGCGTTCCCGGGCTTCAAAATATTCGGCAGGCATTTTTATGAGACCTCCTTCGAGCTGCGGTGCATAAAGCCGCCGCAGCCGGTCAAACTATGGGCAGGGAGCGCAGAGCGTCTCCCGAAATCGAAAGGAGCGACGATACGATGGAAAATCGCAGTGAGAAACGCAGCACCAACTGCAAGAACCAGACTCAGGACCGCACCAGCGATCAGAGCACCAACCGCACCACCAATTCCAGCCAGAACTCTGCCGCCAACGAGCACAAGCACCCCAACCAGTACACCAAGGGTGCCGACGACGAGGGCGGCAAGAACTCGGCTCGCAACTCCGCCCGCAACAGCCGCTGAGCCTCTGCGCTGAGCGCCGCCCCGCCTGAACGGACCATCCGGCGGGACAACAAAAAGCCCGCTGCTCTCTTTGCACTGTTTCCCAGTGCGGAAAGCAGTGGGCTTTCGCGTGTTCCGGTTATTTTTCGTTGGGGTCGAACGACTGCCACAGCGTCTCGAACAGCTCATGCACCCGGCTCAGCCGGCCGTTCAGATACAGCCAGCCCAGCAGGCACTCGAAGCCGGTGGACGCGCGGTACTCCTCCGGGGAGGCGTGTTTGGCCACACTGGCCTTGCTGGCGTTGCGGCCCCGCTTGAAGACAGCCAGCTCGTCCTCGGTGAAAAGCGGCTCCAACAGCTGCTCTTCCCGGAACTGTGCCCGGGCCGAGACGTATTTGACCTTTTCGGCGTTGAGCTTTCCCGCCGACAGACGGTGGTGCTCCACCAGCCGCTGCCGCACCAGAAGTTCCAGCACACTGTCGCCCACGAAGGCCAGTGCCAGCGGGCTCAGCTCCCGGGGGTCGATCTTTTCGGGTTCGTTCATAGGATACCTCTTAAAGCTTCTTCTTTGCTCAACCTCTCAGTCTCGCATTCGCTCGACAGCTCCCCTACCGAGGGGAGCCTCTGGCGAAGAGGCGAGGCTTTACGGAATGCCAAGGCCTCCCCTCGTTAGGGGAGGTGGCATTGCGAAGCAATGACGGAGAGGTTTATCCCGCAAAAGCTCTTGCTTAGAAAATATAATCGAACTGATACTCGCCGATGAGGATGGTATCGTTCTCCTGCACGCCCTTCTGCACCAGAGCGTCCAGAATGCCGCTCTCGCCCAGCTGGCGCTGGAAATACTGCAGGCTCTCGTAGTCGTCCACGTTGCTGCCCGCCAGGATATACTCCAGCCAGGGTGCATCCACGCTCCAGACATGAGCCTCCACCCGCTTGATGGTGAACTCGCGGCCGCCGGCCTTTGCCTCGGGCTTCTTGTACTCGGGGGCAAACACGGGGATGGCGGGAATGTCCTTCAGGCGGTTGTAGACCAGACCCGGAAGCTCCCTGACGCCCTGCATGGTGGCGGCGGAGATGGGGACGAACGTCAGGCCCTTCTCTTCCACATACTTGCGGAAGGTGTCGATCTGCTCCTCGGTGGCAAGGTCACACTTGTTGCCCACCACGATCTGGGGGCGCTCGGCCAGAGCCGGGCTGAACTTTGCCAGCTCCTCGTTGATCTGCTCGAAGTCCTCGATGGGGTCGCGGCACTCGCTGCCGGAGACGTCCACGACGTGCAGCAGCAGACGGCAGCGCTCCACATGGCGGAGGAAATCGTGGCCCAGGCCGACGCCCTCGCTGGCCCCCTCGATGAGGCCGGGGATATCGGCGCAGACGAAGCTTGCGCCCTCACCCACCGACACGACGCCCAGCGTCGGCACCAGCGTGGTAAAGTGGTAGTTTGCAATTTTCGGCTTTGCGGCGCTGATGGTGGAGATGAGGTGGACTTGCCCACGTTGGGGAAGCCGATGAGGCCCACATCCGCGATGAGCTTCAGCTCGAGGGTCACCTGAATGGTCCTCGCCGGGCATACCGGGTTTTGCGAACTTGGGGATCTGGCGGGTGGGGGTGGCAAAATGTGCATTGCCGTAGCCGCCGCGGCCGCCCCTGGCGATGGTGACGGGGGTGTGGTCGGACAGGTCGGCGATGACAAGGCCGCTCTCGGCGTCCTTGATGACCGTACCCAGAGGCACCTTGATGACGAGATCCTCGGCGTTCTTGCCGTGGCAGAGGCTTGCGCCGCCCTTGCCGCCCTCGTCGGCGGTGTACTTGCGCTTATAACGAAAGTCCATCAGAGTGGTGAGGTGGTCGTCCACGACGAAGATGATGTCGCCGCCCCGGCCGCCGTCGCCGCCGTCCGGGCCGCCGGCGGCCACGAACTTCTCACGATGGAAGCTCACTGCGCCGTCGCCGCCCTTGCCGGCATGGAGCCAGATGGTGGCGATGTCGATAAAATTGGTTTGTGCTGCCATACAGGCCCTCCTGTTTTTTCATCAAAAAGAGCCGGGCCACGAGGGTCCGGCTCTCTGTGTTGCAGATTTTAGAAAGAAGTTACTGCTTGACGCTGCACTTCTTGCCGCTCTTGCCCACGCGCTCGAAACGAACGGTGCCATCGACCAGAGCAAACAGGGTATCATCGCTGCCCTTGCCGACATTCTCACCCGGCTGGATGTGAGTGCCGCGCTGACGAACGAGGATGTTGCCGGCCAGAACGAACTGACCATCTGCACGCTTGGTGCCCAGACGCTGAGCCGCAGAATCACGGCCGTTCTTGGTGCTGCCTACGCCCTTTTTATGTGCCATTGTAATATACCTCCTACTTAGCCGTTGATCGCAGTGATCTCAACCTTGGTGAAGGGCTGACGATGGCCCATGCGGCGAGCACTGTGCTTCTTTGCGCGATAGGTGATGATGTTCAGCTTCTTGCCCTTGCCATTCTTGATGACCTTGGCAGAAACGGAAGCGCCCTCAACAACAGGAGCGCCAACCTTGACCGAACCCTCCTCGCCAATAGCGAGAACCTGATCAAACTTCACTTCGGAGTCGGCCTCAACGTCCAGCTTTTCGATGTAGACGATGTCGCCCTGCTCCACGCGGTACTGCTTACCGCCGGTAACAATGATTGCGTACATTTTGTTCATTCCTTTTCGTTGTACTCGCTGGTCGTAAAGGCAGGCCCTCACAGGGGCCATTTGAGGCGCCCACACCAAGCGGCTAGAATAGTATAGCAAAAAAATGTGCGGATTTCAAGAGGAAAATCCCGCTTTTGCGGAAATATTTTCAGTTTTTCTTCTCTTTCAGCTGTTCACGTGCTTCAGCACCTCATCCATATCCCGGCGGCCATAGACGATGCGGAGGATCCGGATGACTTTTTCCTCTTTCAGCACCTGATAGAACAGGATATACTTTCCCACTATCTTCCTGCGCACATGGATGCCCGGCAGATATTCATCAAATACCAGCTTCCCGCTCTCTGGAAAAATACACAGACGCTCTATGCACTTATCCAGCTCATTCATCAGCATCCCTGCGGCTTTTTCATTTCCCAGCTCATTTCGGATATATCCGACATTCTGTCTGACATCCTGTTTCGCACGCTGAGTCAGGGCGAAATGGTACTCACAGTCCATATTCCCTCCTGATTTCTGCCATCGCCGTCGGCCCATCCACCACGCGGCCTTCCTCTACGTCCTTCAGGCCCTCCATTACCAGCTTCAGCTCTTCCATCTCCTGCATGGTGCGCTCATAGTAATCAATATCCATCACCACGAGGCGGCCATAGCCGTTCTTCGTCACAAAGACCGGGCCGTTCTCCTCGGCGCACCGGCGCTCGATCTCCACGGTATTCTTCAGTTCTCTCATCGGAATGATCTGCATCGTAATGCCCCCTTTATGTTCTGTGGCTATATTATACACCAAAAAGAGCCACAGCGCAAGGTTCTCTGCGCTGCGGCTCTTTCGAAATATTCTGATCAGGCGTCTTTTTTCTCCGCCAGTTTCTCTTTGAGCAGCTGCTTCACCCGCTCGTTATAGGCATTCGTGCGCTCGAGGAAGAGCTTGCGGGGGCTGGAAGCCACCAGCTCTTCCCTCTCCACCGTAAATTCCGGCTCTGCCTTGCGCACCTTCGCCAGCAGGCTGCGGTTCTCTGCCGTCAGAGCCAGCGTCACCATGAGAGGCTTGGATTTATATTTCCGGGTCAGGAAAATTTCCAGTGCCACACCGCCCACGACGGCCGCAGCCGCCACCAGCTGGGAAGCGCGCAGGCCGAGCGACGGCACCAGCAGCAGGCTGTCGGTGCGGAGAGCTTCGATCCAGAAGCGGCCTGCGCCGTACCAGACAAGGTAGCGCAGGGCAATGTCGCCGTTGAACTTTCGCTTTTTGATGTACGCCGCCAGCAGGGCCAGACCCACGAAGCACCAGATGCTCTCGTAGAGGAAGGTGGGATGGACGGGCATGGTGGGGTCGATGGTGACGCCCTTCGGCACCGTGACGGTGCTGCCCATCAGGTAATCTTCCGTTGCTTCGCTGAACATACCCCAGGGCAGGGTGGTGTTGCAGCCGAAAGCCTCCTGATTGAAGAAGTTGCCCCAGCGGCCGCAGCCCTGTCCGATGAGGAAGCCCATGCCGGCCAGGTCGAACATGGGCAGCACCGGCACGCCCCGCCATTTGCAGGCCAGGCCGCCGAACACAAAGGCACCGATGATGCCGCCGTAGATGGCCAGACCGCCGTCGCGGACAGCCAGCACATCCCAGATGGTATCGTAATTATAGGGTGCCATCGCCACATAATACAGGCGGGCACTGGCGATGCCCAGCACCACGCCGATGAGGATGACATCCACCATCGAATCGGCGTCGATGCCGAACTCCGTGCAGCGGCGGAACGCAAAGACCAATGCGAGGCAGAGGCCAAAGGCGATGCAGACGCCGTACCAATAAATATCCATGCCGCCAATGCTGAAGGCTACCCGGCTCAGCTCAAAGCTGAGGCCGAGGCCCGGGAACTGTACCAGATTCGTCATTCTTCCGTCTCCTCTTCTTCGTCCTCTTCAACGGCAGTGCCGTCCGGCTCGATGTTCATCACGGCCATCCGCTCAGGCCGCAGGATGTGCTGCAATGCCGCGTCGGCGTCCTCTGCCGTCAGGCCCGCCAGCATGGTGATCTGCTGGGCCACAGTCTGACCTGCCAGCGCGAAATCTGCCATCTGGCTGGCCGAATCCTCGACGTTTTCCAGATTTTCGATGAGCTGGCCGTATTTTTCGTTCTTGCAGAGGGTGAAGATCTCCCGGTCTACGCCCTCTTTGCGCACCCGCTCGATCTCGTCCAGCAGAAGCTGCCGGACGGTGTCGGGCTGGTCGCTCTCGCCGGTGAAGAGGATGCAGCAGCATCCGTCCACCCGCAGCACCTCACCGCCGAAGCCCGGGTTGGTCAGGCCCTCGTCGTAGAGGCGGCGGTAGAGCGGCGACATCCCGCCGCAGATGCAGCAGAGGATGAGCTCGTACAGCATCTCGCTGCGCAGGTCGCCGAAAGGCAGCGGCTCTTCTTTGAAGCCCAGACCGAAGCAGGGCTTTGCGATGGGCATGGCGATGGTCTTTTCGGCCGCTGCCAGCGTCATCGGCTCGGGGCGGAGCAGGCGCTCGACCTTTTCCGCCGGGCGCTCGTCCATCAGGCCATGGCGGGCGCAGGCCGCCAGGATCTGCTCCATACTGGTGTTGCCTGCTGCGGCCAGCACCATATTGCCCGGCGCATAGAATGCCCTGCAGCAGTCGTAGAGCATTTCCGGCGTTATCTCCGCGATGCTCTCCACCGTTCCCGCAATATCGCTGCGGATGGGGTGGCTGTGATACAGGCACTCGCACAAACCGGTGATGAGCCGCCAGTCGGGGCTGTCATCGTACATCTTTATCTCCTGCCCGATGATGCCCTGCTCTTTGGCGATGGTCTGCTCGGTAAAGTAGGGATGCCCCACCATGCCCAGCAGCACGTCAAGGCTCTCGTCCAGCTGTTCCGTGGCCGTAAAGAGGTAGCAGGTGCGGTCGAAGGCCGTGAAAGCATTGGCATTCGCGCCGGTCTTGGCGAACTTTGCAAAGGCGTCGCCGTCCTCATCCTCGAACATCTTGTGCTCGAGGAAATGGGCCACACCGGCGGGCAGATGCACTTCCCGCTCCCCCAGCCGGAAATCCCGGTCGATGGAGCCGAAGCGGGTGGCGTAGATGACATGGGTGCCGGAGTAGCCCGGCATGGGGCGGACGAGTACGGTCAGCCCCGAGGGCAGAACTTTCCACTGGTCAGCGGCGGTGCATTCCAGCACGCTCTGGGTGTTCTCAGCCATTCTCGTTCCCCTCCTCCCGCGTCAGCAGACAGCTCACCGACAGGGTGAACTGCTTCAGAATATCCCGCACATCCTCCCTGGTCACAGCCAGCAGGGCGCGGCGGGCGTCGTCCGGCGTCTGCACCGGGCCGCCCCGCAGCACTTCCATATAGTACCATGTCTCGATGCCGCCCAGCGTATCCTCCAGGCCGTTCATCCCGGCCAGCAGGCCCCGGCGGCAGTCTTCCAGCTCTTCGTCGGTGATCGGGCCGTCGCAGAGGTCCGCCAGCTCTTTGAGCACTGCCTGCTCAGCGCGGGCCGCGTCGGTGTGCTCGACGCCGCTGTTGACGGCCATGCTGCCCGTGAAACTCTGGAAGGACGACGAGCAGTAATAGCACAGATGGTCGCGCTCCCGGACGTTCAGGAAAAGGCGGCTGGTCACACTGCCGCCGTAGAGAGCCATCGCCAGCCGGACAGCGGCCATCTGTTCAGGCTGCATGGGCCGGCCCAGTGTGAACAGCATACAGAGCTTGGCCTGCGTGGTGTCGAAGTGCTCCACCTTCCGCACCGGCTCCCGCCGGGGCATGGCGATGTTCTCGGCCCGGGGCAGCGGGGCGCGGTCGATGGCCGAAAGCTCCGCCAGAAGGGCGTCCTTCACGGCGGTGGTGCTGGCCTCGTCGCAGCCCAGCACGATGAGCTCGATGTTCGCCGTCCGCAGCATCTCGTAGTATGCCTCGGTCAGCGCTTCGGGCGTCAGGCCGTCCACTTCTTCTAAGTAGCCCTCCTGCCGGACACCGGCGGGGCTGTCGCCGAAGAATTCCCGGTTGGCCTGCCGCTGGCAGTAAAGGCGCTTGTCGTTCACTTCGTCTTCCAGCGCCTTCCTCAGCATCTGCTTTTCGATGCCCACGGCCTCGGGGTCGAAGGTGCTGCCCACAAAATAGGGGTGGAACGCCGTGCCGAGGGCCAGTGCGGCGTACTCCTGCGTCAGCTTCTCCCCTTCCAGTGCGAACTGGTCTTTGATGCCGGTGATGCTGACGCAGAGGTTGTGGCTGCAGCCCATGGGGCGGGCGTCCACGGTCAGGTCGGCACCGTAGAGGCGGGCCAGCTTTTTGGTCATCTGGGTCATGTCGGGGCAGTCGGCATAGCCCCGCTCCATCACCAGCGGCAGCAGCGCGTGGGCCGTGGCCGTCTCGCGGCGGGCCGGGAACGCGAAGTGGATGCTGATGCGGCAGCGGTTGAATTTCTGTGCGGCGTCATACGAGAGGTGGACGCCGGGCGCGATTTGGGATCGTCTCAATGTTCTATCGTCCTTTTGTATTATTTCGTTTGTTCCAGCGCCAGATACTCTTCCAGCGAGAGGCCGGAGGCGCGGATGGCGAGGGCATTGTCCCTGCCCACATACCGCCAGTGCCACGGCTCAAACACCATGCCGGTGGCGGCCTGACGCTCCTGCGGCCAGCGCAGGATGAAGCCGTGCTCTGCGGCATAGGCTTCCAGCCACTCATAGGCACGGGTGTCGGCGAAGCCGGTGTCCTTCTCCATGCTGTCCACCGCGAGGATGTCGGCACCGTAGCCGGTGGCATATTCGCTGGCCTCCGGCGCAGGCTGGACGGTCGCAGCCCTGGCAGCGGCCTCTTCCTCCGAGCAGCCGGACTCCCGGTAGCTCTGGACCGCGGCCTCATAGCTGCTCTGGCGGGCGGCGGCATCCTGATACCCTGCCGTCAGCACCAGCTCGATCTCATCCTGCCTTGCGGCCTCGGCCATTTCGCGGTAGGCTGCGGCGGCCTCGGCTTCCAGCGAAGCACCGGTGGCATCATCGGCCACGGCCAGCTCCGGCGTCGGCTCTTCCGTCAGGGGAAGGTTTGCATTCACCAGCACGAGGCGCTTATCCGAAAGGTCCGTCTCAGCGCCGCCCTCATACTCCCGGGCCTCGAAGGCCGTCGGCGGTGCGATGAGGGCATAGGCCCTGGGCAGCAGCCAGAGGATGCCGCCGGTCATCACAGCCATGACCGCGCCGCAGCTGAGCAGAAAGACCGTCCAGTTGCGCACGAGGCGGATACGGTGTCTCCGGCGGCGTTCTTTCGGCGACAGCGCGCGGCGGGGTGCGGGTCGATTTTGCTCCATGATGCAGCTTCCTTTCTGTTTTTGACGTTCGCCCTGGATACAGGCACATAATAATATTATACACCCCTTTTATCTGGGTGTAAACGGCAGGGGCTGTAAAAAAATTGTGTACGCAAAAAGCCGCCGCACCGGCGCAGGACGCACGGCACGGCGGCTTTGAAGCCACGTCTTACTCGAACAGCATATCGTGGATGGCGCTGACAGCCTTGTCGGCGTCCTCACGGTCGATGATGCAGGAGATCTTGATCTCACTGGTGGAGATCATCTTGATGTTGATGTTGTTGTTGGACAGAGCCTCGAACATCTTGGAGGCCACGCCGCTGTGGCTCTGCATACCGGCACCCACGATGGACACCTTGGCGCAGGTCTCGTCGCAGGTGACCTGGTCGAACTTTGCGCTCTCGCGCAGGACGCGCATGGCAGTCTCAGCTTCGCTCTCAGCGCAGGTGAAGCTGATGTCCTTCTTGCCGTCGCGGCCGGTGGACTGCAGGATGATGTCCACGTTGATATTCTTCTGGGCCAGCAGGCCGAAGATCTTGAAGCTGGTACCCGGCTCATCGGGAACATTCAGGATCGTAATAACAGCAACGTCGGTGTCCTTTGCGACACCCTTGATCAGCATACCTTCCACGTCTTTTACAACCTCCTTGACGACCGTGCCGGGCACGGGGTTCAGGCTGGAGAGGACCTCCAGCTCCACATTATACTTTTTAGCCAGCTCCACGCTGCGGTTGTTGAGCACCTGTGCGCCGAGGGATGCCAGTTCCAGCATCTCGTCGAAGGTGATCTCATCCAGCTTGCGGGTGTTGCGCACCTTGCGCGGGTCGGCGGTGTAGACGCCCTCCACGTCGGTAAAGATCTGGCAGCGGTCGGCGTGGAGCGCTGCTGCGATGGCGACAGCGCTGGTGTCGGAACCGCCGCGGCCCAGCGTGGTGATGTCGTCCAGCTTGTTCAGGCCCTGGAAGCCTGCCACGACGACGACGCGGTTGCGCTCCAGCTCCGAAGAGATGCGCTCGGTCTCCAGCTTGGTGATGCGGGCCTTGGTGTAGGCACAGTCGGTGCGGAAGCCTGCCTGCCAGCCGGTCAGACTGGTGGCATGGCAGCCCAGCTCGTTCAGAGCCATAGCCAGCAGGGCGATACTGATCTCCTCGCCTGCTGCCAGCAGCATATCCATCTCACGGGCAGAAGGGTTGTGGGTGATCTCTGCTGCCTTTGTGATAAGGTCGTCGGTGGTGTCGCCCTGTGCGGACACTACCACGACCACGTCATTTCCCGCGTTGTGGGTGTTGGCCACGATGCGGGCCACGTTGAAGATACGGTCCCGGTCCTTCACCGAAGAACCGCCGAACTTCTGTACGATCAACGCCATATCTTGTCACTCTCCTCTTTTTGCTCCCTCAGTGTGTGAGGGGTACACCGGGCGGAAGCGGTCTTGCACTTCCGGTCCTGTTTATCATTCCACTGTCGCACCGGTGTTGTCGGCATCCAGCCGCAGCAGTGTAAATGCTTCACATCCGTCCAAACCTTCCAGCAGCTCGAGGCCCTTTTCCAGTTTGGAGTAGAATTTCTCGGCGTTGGCCTTTTCGGCCACAGCCATCACGGTGCTGCCGGCACCTGAGACGTACACCGCCTTGGCACCGCAGAGCCGCGCCATATCGAAGACTTCCTTCGAGCCGGGCATCAGGGGCATCCGGTAGGGCTGGTGGAGCTTATCCTCGGTGGCAATGGCCAGCAGGTCGTGGCGGCCCTCGCAGAACGCCGCCGGGATGAGGGCCGCACGGGACAGGTTATACACCGCATCCTTGTGGGTGACCTCTTTGGGCAGGGCCGCACGGGCGGCTTCGGTCAGCAGCTTGTAGTCCGGCACGATGGCCGCGAAGCAGAGGCTCTCGTCCACATCCCGCTTGACGGAGTAGACGACGCCGTCCTCGAAGACGCTGCTGGTCAGACCGCCCAGAAGGGCCGGTGCCACATTGTCCGGGTGGCCCTCGATGGAGGTAGCCAGCGTCAGCAGCTCCTGGGTGTTGAGCACATCGCCCAGCATCCGGTTCGCACCCAGCAGGCCCGCGATGATGCAGGCCGAGGACGAGCCGAGGCCCCGGGCCATCGGGATGGCGTTGGTCTGGACGAGCTTGAGGGGCGGCATGGTCTTGCCGACCTTATCGAACAGACCCTTGGCCGAGCGGTAGACCAGATTGGTCTCTCCGCGGGGGATGCGGGTGCCGTCCGCCGCCGAGATGTCCAGATGGTCGCTCTCTTCAAAGGTCACGGTATTGTACAAGGTCACAGCCAGACCCAGCGCATCGAAGCCGGAGCCGATGTTGGCACTGGTGGCCGGGACGGAAACTTTTATCTTCATCGCAGTTCCCTCTTTTCTCGCGCTCAGGCGTCCTCAGGCAGGCGGCGGAGCACCAGCTTCACGCTGCCGCCCATGGCCTCTACCTTGCGGGCTGCTTCGGCCAGAGCCTTGCCGTCGGCGCTGTCCACAAAGTAGGAGCAGCCGTCGAAGTGCTCTTCCACCACATGGCCCTTGCCGTAGATGGCCTCGGCCACCGCCGGGGCGATGCCTTCCACACGCACATAGTATGCGGCGGGAGCGGGGTCGGTGAGCATTCCTTCCACCGGCTCGGCGGGCTGCCAGAACAGGCTGTCGTGGACCTTGACGCCGTTCTTGAGGGCGTCCACCACATCGGCCACGACAGCACTGGCGGTGGGCAGCTTGCCCGCGCCCTTGCCGTAGAAGACCACATCACCCAGCATATCGCCCTTGACGAGGACGGCGTTGAAGACGTCATCGACACCGGCCAGCTGGTTTGCCTTCGGCACGAGGCAGGGCTCGACACCGGCGGCAACGCTGCCGTCCTCGCCCCGCTTCATCCAGGCGATGAGCTTGATGACGCAGCCCAGCTTCTCTGCCGCAGCCACATCATCCACCGTGATGTCGCGGATGCCGCGGGTGGGGATGTTCTGGGGGTAGATCTGGTGGCCGCAGACCAGCGAGGACAGGATGGCGATCTTGCGGCAGGCATCGCGGCCGTCCACATCGTCGCCGGGGTCCTTCGTCTCGGCGTAGCCCAGCTCCTGGGCGATCTTCAGAGCCTCGTCAAAGCCCAGGCCCTCCCGCACCATCTTGGTGAGCATGAAGTTGGTGGTGCCGTTGACGATGCCTTCCACCTCGGTGATGACGTTGGCCGCGAGGCACTGGTGCATCGGGGTGATGATGGGAGTGCCGCCGCCCACGGAAGCCTCAAACAGGAAGGCGCAGTTGTGTGCCCTGGCCAGAGCCAGCAGCTCTGCGCCGTAGGTGGCCACCATCTCCTTGTTGGAGGTGCAGACACTCCGGCCGCTCTCGAGACAGGCCTTGACATAAGGGTAAGCGAAGCGGGTGCCGCCGATGGTCTCGACGACGACCTTCACTTCGGGGTCTTCCAGAATGGCGTCAAAATTCTTTATAAACAGCTTTGCGGCCGGATGACCCGAGAAGTCCTTGGGGTCAAGGATGTACTTGACCTCCACCGGTTCGCCCGCGCGGCGGGAGACGCCTGCGGCGTTGCGGCAGAGCACCTCGTACACGCCGCTGCCCACCGTACCAAAGCCCAGAATCGCGATTTTTGCCATGATACTGCCCTCGTTCCTTTTTTCGATGAATGTACTGTCACAGATTGTAGCCGCAGTGTACGCCCACGACCATCCGCTGGCGCGAAAGCTTTTCCGTCAGCTCCTCGGGGGTCATCTGCATGGTGTCGGTGCGGATGGTGACAGCCACCAGCGCGGCTCCGTTCTCCGGAGTAGACTGATTGATGGTCACGATGCTGGCGCCGGCGGCACTGATGCCGGCCAGAAGGCTCTGCAATGCACCCGTCTCGTCCCGCAGGGTCGCCATGACAGTGATGACCTCGCGGCCATTCTCCGAGTCGAAAATGCAGTCCTTATATTTATAAAATGCACTGCGCGACAGGTCTACGCTGCGGGTCGCAGCCGAAATGCTGCGTGCCTCTCCGCTGGCCAGAAGCTCCTTGGCCCGGACGACCTTGAGGAAAACTTCCGGCAGGACCTGCGCATCCACCAGATAAAAACGGCGTTCCAACTTGTTCACCTCTCAAACACAAGTGTTCTTGCAGAAAATATAATAGCATCCGACTCCCTGCATTGCAAGAGGTCGGATGCTATTTTGTCAGATTATCCAGTTTTGAGCCGTGAAGTACCCCTTCAGCGCACCGAATCTGCAACCCGATGTGCCGAAAAGTACGATTTTTGCCTCAGTCGGTGTCGAGGCCAGTGGTGTCCGGCTCAGGCGCAAGGGGTTCGCTGGCGACAGCTGCCTGACCGTGGGAATAATTGCAGACGTCGGGCAGATCGTCGGCACGGTAGTAGCCCACTGCCGTGCTCGGGCAGGAGCCGCTGGCCAGCAGGCCGCTTTGGGTGCAGTAGCTGCGCTCCACGACGCCGTCAGCCGCCGGGAATGCCTTATAGGGCAGGTCTGCCTGGATCTGCTCCATCAGGGCCTTCCAGGCCATGACGCAGGTGCGGGTCTTGGCCTGCTGCTTGCCGAGGGTCTTGGTCATATCGAAGGGCGCGTCGTAGCCCCACCACACAGCGGTGACGTAATAGGGCGTGCCGCCCACGAACCACAGGTCCTTCTCATCGCTGGCCGTACCGGTCTTACCGAAGGCCTCCATGCCGTTGGAGTTGGGGTAGCGGCCGCTGGCCGTACCGACGCTGGAGAACAGGACGTTCTTCAGCAGGCGGTTCATGACATAGGCCGTCTGGGGCGTCAGAGCCTGATAGCTGGTGTCGTTGCTCTCCATATAGATGTTGCCGTCCCGGTCGAGCACACGGGTGTAGAGATGAGGCGTGGTGTACTCGCCGTCGTAGAAGATCTGGAACGCCGCCGCCAGCGCCATCGGGGTGACGCCGTGGGTCTGGCTGCCCATGACCATCTGTGCAAGGCCCACATCGGTTGACGGGGTCCAGCGTGCTGAGCTGCAGGGTATTGTAGACGAAGTTGAAGATGTTGTTCGCGCCCACGAGGTCGCCAACGCGGATGGCGATGGTGTTCAGGGAGCGGGCGAGGCCGTTCCAGAGCGGCAGGTCGGAGCCGTCGCCGTAGTTTCCGCCGTAGTTGCGGGGCCAGCTGCGCCATGCGTTGGGGTAGGCTTTCAGCTGCTTGTCCGTCAGGCCCATGAGGCCGTTCCGGCGGCAGTAGTCCTCGTCACGGATGACCATGTCCTGCTTGAGGTAGAGGGGCGAGTTGTTGAGCATGGTAGACCAGTTGACCAGACCATACTCGATGCCCAGCGCATAGGCACCGATGGGCTTGATGGTAGAACCGGTCTGACGGGTGACGCCGTAGGCGCGGTTCAGGGAAAGGCTCTTGGTCTTTTCGCCCAGACCGCCCACCATGGCGATGACATTGCCGTCATAGTCCAGCGTGACCATCGCCGCCTGTGTGCGGACATTGCGGTAATAGTAGACCGTACCGTCCTCGCCGGTGCGGGTCTTGGGGGTGCCGTCCTCATTGAAGACCTGCACATCGTCGTCGGAGATGCTGGTCACCTCTTCCTCATGCCAGCCGGCCGGGAAGTAGGCATCGTCGGTGTTGAGCATCAGGTTCTCCATCGCGGTCTGGATCTTGGGGTTGACCGTTGCCTCGATGGTATAGCCGCCGGTGTAGAGCATACTCTGGGCGGTGGACTCGTCCACGCCCTCCTTGGCCATGATGTCCTTCACCACCTCGTTGAAGAGGGCATCGGTGAAGTAAGAGGTGGTGGAGCTGCTCTTCTTCGTGTTGTCCGTCTCTGCCAGCACCAGCGGCTGGGCAGCGGCGCTGCGGTAATCCTCTTCCGAGATGACCCCCTGCTGCCACATATTGTAGAGCAGGAAGTTCCGGCGGTTGATGAGGTTCTCGGGGTTGGTGTAGGGGTTATAGTTGGTGGGATTCTTGGTGATGGACGCGATGGACGCGCACTCCCAGAGGGTCAGCTCGCTGACATCCTTGTCGAAGTACTCGTTTGCCGCCGTCTGGACGCCCTGGATCGTACCGGTAAAGCTGATGGTGTTCAGGTAGGCTTCCAGAATGGTCTCCTTGGAGTAGCTGCGGCTCAGGATGAGGGCGCGGTAGATCTCGCGCAGCTTGCGCAGTGCGCCCTCGATGCCGCTGGCGCTCTTGTCGCTGGTCAGGTTCTTGATGAGCTGCTGTTCCAGCGTAGAGGCGCCCTGCTTGGAGCTGTAGATGGGCAGCAGGTATTCATTGATCATCGCGCCGATGGTGCGCTTGAAGTTGACGCCCGGCTCGTTGTAAAAGTCTTTGTCCTCGGTGCAGATGAATGCATACTGTAGGTTGGTGGGGATCTGCTCAAGGTCCGCCCAGACGCGGTGGCTGTTGGAAGAGCGCAGGGTGGCGTACTCCACCTGTGCGCCGGTGTCGGGGTCGGTGGCCACCACAAGGCTCGACTGGCTCAGTTCGATGTTGTCGAGGTCCAGCAGGTCGCCGTCACTGGCCGTAGCCTGCACCACATAGTACACAGCGCCCACTGCCACCAGACTGCCCGCCATAATGCCCAGACAGAGGAGGGTGACGATGGTCCGGCCCAGGAATCCGAGAACGGGATGGCCGTGCTTTTCTCCCTGCTCCTGCGGTTCGCGGGGCTCACGGACCCGCCGGTTCTGCTCCCGGAGCGCACCATCACTGTGGAGTCTCCGTCTTTCATTGTTTGAGATAAGGATCGCCTCCTATCGCAATTTTCACTGTTCTGCATCTCAAAGCATCCTCTGACGATGCCGTTCGCTGTTCCTGCTGCGGCCAGACTGCCCGCAGCCATAATAATACATTATAGTCCGCACCGCCCGCTTCCGCAAGGGGGAATCGACCGGATACGATGCTAGTATAGCACATCTGCCCCGCCAAAGTACAGCATCCGGGTGTGAAAATTCTGCATTCCTGTCTGAGGCAGTTTTCTTTTGCACATACTACCGTCTGAAACACCATTTCAGCCGAAAGGAGTCCACTGCCATGCGCAAGGTCTGGCTCTGCATTTTTTATGCGCTGTGCATTTTTACCATCGTGTTCAGCCTGTTCTGGATGGCCCTGCCCAGTCTCCCCTTCCCTGCCGGGTCCGGCGAAGAGACGCCGGCCTCCGAGCCGGGTCTGGCCGCGCAGGGCTCCGCCGGGCAGAGCGGCACCGACTTCTACCTCTGCGACGAGGGCGGGCGGGTGGTCGTCTACACCTGCTCCGACAACGGACTGCCCGACAAGCGGCTCCTGCGCACCGGCATCTATGTCAATCTTCTGCCCGAGGCCGATGCCCTCCGGCTCAAGCAGGGCCTCTACGTCACCGGCGAAACGGCCCTCCGGGCGCTGCTGGAAGACCTGGGCGAATAAACAAAAACAGTGCAGACGCTCCCCGGGGAGGTCTGCACTGTTTTTATCCTTTATCAGAATCAGGCTTCGAGCTGCTCCAGCGGGACGAGGTAGTCCTTGCGGCACTGCTCGTAGTTGAGCATATATTCCTTGGTGGGGTTGTGGTGCATCATGTTCTTGAGGGTATGGGAGTCGTAGTCCTCGCCTGCCTCCATGCCCACCAGACGGGCGGCGATGTTGGAGCAGTGGTCCGAGATACGCTCTACATTGTTCAGCACATCGAGATAGACGACACCGGTATCAATGGAGCAGGCACCCTCCTTCAGACGCTTGATGTGCTGCGCACGAAGCCGCTCCACGAGGATGTCGATGACCTGTTCCAGCGGCTCCACCTGGCTGGCGGTCCGGGCGTCGTCGAACTCGAAGGCGTCCGTGGTGAGGGTCAGGATCTTTTCCAGCGCATTGTCGAGAAGCTTCAGCTCCTGCTGTGCCTTCTCGCTGAAGGTGACTTCCTTGTCGGTCAGCTCCTGCGCTTTTTCTTTGATGTTGACTGCATAGTCGCCGATGCGCTCGCACTCGGTGACAAAGTTGAGCAGCTCAGTCACCTCATGGCTCTCCGCGTCGCCCAGCTCCTGGTCTGCCAGCTTGATGAGGTAGTTGGAGATGTCCACCTCCATCCGGTCGATGAGGTTCTCGCGGACATCGATGGCACTCACGACGTCCTCGTCCATCTGAGCAGCAGCGGGGTGGCGAGGCCGACGTTGCGGGCTGCGCGGCGGGACATCTTGACCACCGCGTTCTTAGCCTGCTGCAGAGCCACAGCCGGGCTCTTGACAAACGCTCATCCAGCACAGGCATGCTCAGCTCCTGCGCCTCCTCCGCGCTGTTCGGCACGGTCATCATGGCCAGCCTGGACAGCACACCGCTGCAGGGCAGGAAGAGCAGCATCGCAATGACGCTGGTCATGGTGTGGATGTTTGCAATGCTGCTCTTGTTCATCACATCGCCCCACATGGGGATGCCGATGGTGAACTGGACTGCATAGACCAGCGCCAGCAGGATGACGCTGCCGATGATGTTGAAGTACAGGTGGATGAGGGCGGCGCGCTTGCCGTCCTTGGAGGAGCCGCCGATGGTCAGCAGCGGGGTGAAGGCCGTGCCGATGTGGGCACCCAGCACGATGGGGATGGCCGAGCTGAAGGTGACGAGGCCGGTGCTGGACAGCGCCTGCAGGATGCCCACAGAGGCCGAAGAGGACTGGATGATGACCGTGACCACCACGCCCACGAGAACGCCGAGGATGGGGTTGGTCATGGTGACGAACAGCTCCTGGAACGCTGCGCTCTCACGCAGGGGAGACACACCGGTGTCCATCAGGCTCATGCCCGTGAACAGGATGCCGAAGCCCAGCATGATCTGGCCGATGTTCTTTTTCTTCGCGTTGCGGATGAACACATAAAAAATGCAGCCGATAAACGCCACCACCGGCGCAAACGTCTTGGGCTGGATGAGGGTCAGGATGAGGCTGTCGCCCGAAATATCCGCCATGCGGATGAGCTGACCGGTGACCGTAGTACCAATGTTTGCACCCATGATAACGCCTACCGACTGCGTAAGGGTCATGATGCCGGAGTTGACGAGGCCGACGCAAATGACGACCGTACCGGCCGACGACTGGATGACGCCGGTGATGAGGGTGCCGAAAATGACGCCCTTGATGGTGGACGAAGTCAGTTTCTGCAATACGCCCTGCATCTTGCCGCCGGCCAGCTTTTCGAGGCCGGCACCCATGATCGACATACCATACAGGAACAGCGCAATACCGCCCAGCAGAGAGGTGATGTGTGTAATGTCCATAAAACAATGCTCCTAAAATCTTCCTATTGCTCCATTGCACAAGACGGCCGTGCTTCGCTCTCCATACGCAAAATGCCGTCCTTTTTATTATAACATCGAACCCCCCGGCTCAACAAGCATTATTTTACAGGAAAATCACTTTTTTGACCGGAATTTTAAGATTTCCGAGCCTTCTTAGACGGTTCTTTTCTTGAATTTTACATTCATTTTACATTAGTATTTTCTAACTCCCGCCCGGTGCTTTCCGGTATTTCCGGGAATGCATCAGGCGGCATCCAGCTCTTCCATCGCCTCCCGCAGGGTGTCCGCCGAGAACAGGAACGCGCCCGCCCCCGTATACACCTCCACATGACCGCCCACATACCGAAGCTCAATGTCTTTCATTCCTCTTCCCTCCTGTGTCTTTTTGTTCTGACAGGAGTATAGCAGAATAAAAGTCCAATAAAATGTACTTTCAGGCAGTTTTTTGAGCAAAAAGGCGCAGAAAAGCTCTCTGCGGGATGCAAAAGCCTCTCCCTTTGGGAGAGGTGGCATCGCGCAAGCGATGACGGAGAGGGCAAGCCCGTCTCCCAAGAGCCGCCATGCAGCGATAAGCAGGTTCTTTGTCAGAGCCAAAATCTGACGGGTTTTCTCCATTCACGCAGGAAAGAGGGCGATTCGCGCAGGTTTTGTTGATTTTTTTCCCGCAGATGTGGTATATTCAAAGTAACCTGATATTCTACGGTCTCACCATTTTTTTCACCATTCAAAGGAGGTTTTTGTATGTTGTCTTATCGTAAGCTTGCGATGCGTGTTCTGGGGTCGCCCCTCTCCATACGGGGGTGGGGTATTGATTCACCCCGTCCGGCCTCTCAGCGGGCAGCGGCGCTTGTCCTGACCGCTGCCCTGCTTACCGGGGCGGCCTTCCCCGCCTTTGCAGGCACCTATTATATTGAGGAGGGTGACATTACGATTTCGGCGGGTACCGTGGCCGGCACCAACAAGGTGGAGCAGGGCGGCACGCTCAAAAGCGAGAACGACAAGGACACCGTCATCACAAATCAGAAAACGGACACCGCTTCTTCCCACACCGTGACCATCGACGCCGAGGACCATAAGGTCGAGGTCACGCTGGACAATGTGAACATCAAGGCCGACTCCGGTTCCGCCCTCACTTCGAAGGGCGACGTGACGCTGACCCTGAAGGGCGACAACCATCTCACCGGTGGTAACGGCGACACCTACGGCGGCGACGGCATCACCAGCAGCGGCAGCCTCACCATCTACGGCGGCGAAAATGACAGCCTGACGGCCAAAGGCGGCAGCGGCGCAGACGGCTACGGCGGCGACGGCATCCGCAGCGGCGGCGTCGTCACCATCCTCCGGCAATACGGTCAACGCCGCTGGCGGCTACGGCGGCAAGTCGGCGGCTACGGCATCTGCAGCTTCGACCGTGTCGCCATCTCCGGCGGTACGGTCGAAGCCGCTGGCGGTAACGGCAGCACCGGCGGCGACGGCATCTACAGCAGCGGCGTCACCGTCTCCGACGGTACGGTCACTGCCACCGGAGGCAATAGCACGGGCAGTTATGGCTCCGGCGGCGACGGCATCCGCAGCGACGGCGGCGTCACCATTTCCGGCGGTACGGTCAAAGCCGCTGGCGGCGACAGCAAAGACGGCTCCGGCCGTGTCGCCATCTCCGGCGGTACGGTCAACGCCGCTGGCGGCGACGGCGGTAACGGCAAAGACGGCGGCTACGGCATCATCAGCAACGACATCGATCTGTCGGGCAGCCTCGAGCTGACCGCCAAGGCCGGCAGTCCCAACGGCAAGGCCCTCTCGCAGAAAGGCAGTGAGCTTGAGCTCGACACCATCAAGGACACGCTGGGTCCGGGCGCAAAAGTCACCGTCACCGATGCCAACGGCAAGGTCAATCAGGTCTCCATCCCCCGCCCTGTGGAGCCGGAAGGACCTGTTATCCCCGGGGAGTCTTCTTCCTCTTCTGACGGCGGCTCTGCCACCCCGTCCGTACCCGCCTCTCCCCTCCCCGGCCTGACTGTCACCGACAAGGACGGCCAGCGCATCTCCTACACCAGCACCCAGAGCGGCAATACCCTCACCGTCTGCGTCGGACGGCTCACAGCCTCCTTCCGCATCTCGCTGGCCGCCCTGCGCCAGCTGCGGGCTGAGGGCATCGAGACCATCACCTTCCAGACCATCCTCTGCTCCACCACCCTCTCGGTGGACGAGCTTCTGGCGATGGGCGGCGAGGACGCCGAGGCTGTCCTGACCCACCGGTCCACCGATTCCAGCCTCACCGTGGGCTGAAGCTCCACTCTCCCCTTCCCACAGGCATAGAAAGGCCCCGCTGCCCTGCACATTTCATGCAGAGCGGCGGGGCCTTTTCCTGTTTTACTGCACCCCGGCAGAGACCCGGGGACTCGTTTTTCCTGCTTTTCGGGCTTTCTGCGCTGCTCTGCGGCGGCAGCGCGGGAGCGGTCGTAGCAGTAGCGGATGATGGCCTGACGGCGGACGATGCCAATGAACATTCCCCGGTCATCCACGACGGGGACGAAGTTCTGGTTCATGGCCGCCTCGATGAGCTGGTCCATGCTCGTGGTGACCGTGACGGCCTTGTAGTCCCGCTTGTGGGCAAAATCCCGGATGGGGATGTCCTCTGCCGCCTCAAGGTCGAGGCCGTGGAACTTTTTCAGCCCCCAGAGGATGTCTCCTTCCGTCAGGGTCCCCACATACTCTCCCTTGCGGTTGAGCACCGGGATGGATGCGTAGCGGTTGTTCTCCCATTTTTCCAGCGTCTGGCGAAGGGTGAAGTCATCGTACACATACATCAGGTCCTGCTTGGGGGAAAGGAAAAACAGAATATTCATGAAAACAACTCCTATTGTGAACTTTTCCGCCGCCGGGCCGCAGCTCCTGTGCAGCCGCAGCAAATTCCTGTCTTCAGCACCTTGGCAGCCGAATGCCCCGGCATCCTGTGCCGGATACAGTCTTACTCTTGCCACCTTAGATTTTAGCACTTTTTCATAGTAAGATAAAGATGTCTGCGCCATCTTTTATATTTTATTCACAATCACCTTTTGTTTTGTCGGATAAATATTCACGAAATGGATGCACTGCGAAGGATTTTGTGCTATACTAACAGCAGGAACGCGGCCCTTTGCGGCTCTGTCTGTCTTTCAGTATACCGGCATTGCGGTGTCGAAACAGACCGAGACGGGTAAGCCGCGCCTGACTTTTTTCTTTCTGTCAGCAATTATGTGCTGTACAGCTTCCTCATAAAGTTGTATAATAAAAGTGGTACGCCGCCTTCTTTGGCCTGCGCACCGCCCCGCCGCCCTGCGGACCGGGGTATCATAATGAATAAAAGGAGCAGAGCGACTATGATCACTTCCCGTTTTCCGCTGGGAGATGTCAGCTTCTCAGCCGAGTATTTTTCCACGCTCGTGGGCGAAGCAACCAAACAATGCTACGGCGTGGCCGCAATGGCCCCCCGTGATCTGACCGACCGTGTCCGCAGCGCCGTGCGCGGCGTGGACGATTCGGCCAAGGGCGTCCGTGTCACACAGGAAGAGGGCCGTCTCGTGATCGAGCTGCACATTGCCGTCAGCTACGGGCTGAACATCTCCACCGCCGCGCGTTCCATCTCGCACCGCGTGAAGGACGAGGTGGAGCAGGCCACCGGCCTGAAAGTCGCCCGCGTGGTCGTATCGGTCGATGACGTGGTTGCCTGATGAGACAAAGCCCGCCCGGGGGTACCGGGAAGATATAAGGAGTAAAAAGCAATGATTTCTGGTAAGATCCTGCGCGACGCCATTATTTCCGGCGCAAACAACATCAACAACCAGCGCTCCCGCGTGGACGAGCTGAACGTGTTCCCCGTCCCCGACGGCGACACCGGCACCAACATGGGCATGACCGTCGGCGCAGCCGTCCGTGAGCTGCAGGCCATGGACGACAGCTGCACCGTGGGCGAGGCCGCAAAGACCGCCGCCTCCGCCATGCTGCGCGGCGCCCGCGGCAACTCCGGCGTCATCACCAGCCTGCTGTTCCGCGGCTTCTCCAAGGCTCTGGAGGGCAAAAAGGAGGCTGACGCTTCCGACATCGTGGCTGCGCTGAAGAAGGGCGTCGAGGGCGCTTACAAGGCTGTCATGAAGCCCACCGAAGGTACCATCCTGACCGTCGCCCGCGTCGCTTCCGAGGAAGCTGCTGCCTGCGGCAAAGAGGATGTGGCCGAGCTGTGGGACGTGGTGATGACCGCCGGTCAGAAGGCTCTGGAGGACACTCCCAACCTGCTGCCCGTCCTGAAGAAGGCTGGCGTCGTGGACGCCGGCGGTCAGGGCATCATGATCATCTTCGAGGGCATGGGCAAGGTCTTCCACGGCGAGGCCATCGTGGCCGGCGGCGAGGCTGTCCCCAACAAGGCCAAGCTCTCCACCGCCAACGCCGGCAAGGGCGTCTTCACCGACGACCTGATGAAGGTGGAGGACATCAAGAACGGCTACTGCACCCAGTTCCTCATCAACAAGAACGAGGGCGCAAGCGCCGCAAAGATGCGCGCCTTCGCCGAGTCCAACGGCGACAGTGTTGTCTGCATCGAGGACGATGATGTCATCAACCTCCATGTCCACACCGCCGACCCCGGCAAGATCCTGAGCGAGGCCATCAAGTACGGCTACCTCACCAACTTCAAGATCGAGAATATGCACGAGCAGTTCCTGGCCCGCCAGAAGCAGGGCAAGAGCCTCGAGAAGCAGGCTTCCGCCGAGAAGAAGCCCGACCCCGCCAGCGAGTTCATCTACGCTGCCGTTGACCCCAGCCGCGACTATGGCTTCGTTGCTGTCGCCGCCGGTGAGGGCCTGAAGTCTGTCTTCACCGACCTGGCCGCTGACGCTGTCGTCTCCGGCGGTCAGACCATGAACCCCGCCACCGAGGACATCCTTGCCGCCATCCAGAGCGTCCCGGCCAAGACCGTCTTCGTCCTGCCCAACAACAAGAACATCATCATGGCTGCTGAGCAGGCCCAGAAGCTGGCTGACCGTCAGGTGGTCGTCCTGCCCACCCGCACCGTCCCCATGGGCATCACCGCTCTGCTGAACTTCGACCCCTCTGCCACCGTGGAGGCCAACACCATCAACATGATGTCTGCCGCCGATAAGGTCTCCACCGGCCTCATCACCTACGCCGCCCGCGACAGCGAGTACGACGGCAAGCGGATCCGGAAGGGCGAGATCATGGCTCTGGAGAACGGCAAGATCGTCTCCACCTCCAACGACATCACCAAGGCCACCTATCGTCTGGCCCGGGGTATGTGCAAGAAGGATTCCAGCTTCGTCACCATCATCTCCGGCTGCGACGTCTCCGACGAGGACGCCGAGAAGGTGACCGAGATCGTCAAGGCAAAATGCCCCAACCACGTTGAGGTCAGCCACATCCGGGGCGGTCAGCCGGTCTACTACTATATGATCAGCGTGGAGTAAGCCCTCTTCCCTGTTCAAAAACTCAAAATGCATGAAAAAGCCCCCGGCACGATGCGGAACGTGCCGGGGGCTTTGCAATATGGAGGGGGCGGGGTCATGCGGAAGCCCCGCCTCCGGGGATGGTTAGTCTTTCACCAGTTCGCTGCGGTCTGCCTCCACCAGCAGCAGGGTGGGCTCTTCGGCCCCACGGTGGGTGAGGTAGAACACCTCGCTGCCGCTGCCCTGTGCCAGCAGGTCGTTGATGTCAAAGCTGCTGGTCTGACCATTGGTGACGAACTGGATGGTCTGTGCGCCGTGGTCCTGCAGGTAGCGCAGGGTGTCCAGGTCGCCGGTAAGGGTGGCCGTGTCGTAGGCGCCGGTGTAGGTACGCAGGGTACCGTTCTGGCTCACCGTAAAGGGCTGATTCATGCCCTCGGCGTCCACCACCCGCAGCTCAAGGGCGCTGTTGGTGTCGGAGGGCAGGGGCTCGGTCTCGGTTGCATGGCAAACGCTGCACTCGCGGGTCCTTGTGCCTGCAGCAGTGTCCTCCACCCACTCGCCCCAGCGGTGGCCGGTGGCGGGGATAGTCTCCGTCCACTGGTAGTTATGCTCCGGGGCAGTGGCATACCTATCGCTCTCATAGGTGCATTCGTACTTCACCCAGCCATCTTCCGTGCAGGTGGCATCCTTGCGGCCGATCTCTTTTTTGGTGCAAACATTTTTGCCATGGACGATCTTATGCTGTACACCCCGCTTATAATACCACAGCTCCGTATTATCGCCAATGGTGTTTACAAGGCCGCCGGCTGTGGGGTTATTTCTTGTGCCTACCGCAGCCTCAGCACCTTTCACATTGATATACTTATCATCCGGCGATTCCCATGGTTTCATTTTAAGCAGCACATTGTTGCCGATGTTGACCTCGGTGGCGGAAATCGCACCATATTTTCCAAATATTTGAATGTAATCGCCGATCTTGACTTTTCCATTTGTTCCGCCGTCAATGTTCACTACAACTTTTCTGTTCGAATCTCCGCGAATATCCCCGCCGCCGATACCGGAGCCTCCTCCTTCATATCGGATTGAATTGCCCTCACCATTGGCATCAATGGTAACATTGTCCTTTATATTGACCTCCACATCTCCATCCTTACTTCCGATCGCAGCGGAATTTTCTCTTCTGCTCTCCATCAGGATGGTCGAATGGCCCTGAATGGTGACCTTGGTATCTTTTGTGCCACTGCCAATGGCAGAGCCGGTGAACCCGCTTGCCGTGACATGGACATCTTCCTGCTCTGCGGTAGCCCCGGCCGTGCCAATGGTCACCTCTGCTTCGGTGTCCTTGCCATTATCTCCGGCAGCGCCGATGGCGGCACCGTTGCCACTGGTGCTAGCGTTGACGGTGGCATGGTCACAGATCACGATGCCCTTTGCCGAGCCACCGTAATAGCCGTCCCACCCAGCACTGCCGCCGCCGATGGCAGTGGCGCCGGATGCCGTCACCTTGGAATGCCCCCGGATGATGATGTTTTTTGCATTTCCTGCATAGCCGCCGCCAATGCCTGCGTTGCCGCTTGCGTGAACAGTTGCATAGCCCTGGATGATGATGTTTTTCTGCATCTCCAGGTTTTTTCTCTCCATAGTAGCCGCCGCCGCCAATGCCTGCGCCATACCCGCCGCCTGCTGCGTCAACCGTTGCATAGCCCTCAATGATGATGTTTTTTGTGCCTTCGGCAGCACTTCCCCCGATGCCTGCCGCTCCGTTCCCACCTGCACCTTTTGCAGTCAGGCTGCCGGAGGTGTCTGATTCTGATTTGGGGTGGTGATTTCCTTTCCCGTGTCATTGGTCTCGTCTGTGATGATCAGCGTTCCCTCTCCCTGCTTGCGCAGTCCTGCCTGATAGCTTGCCGGATAATCGGTTCCATAACTATCCAAAACATTCTGGCCGTCCAGCTCAACTTTTGTCGTTCCGTCGCCGGAGACATCCATTGCAGCTTTATCAACTGAATTTCCCACCTTGATGTTCACATTACTGAGCCGGATTTTGAGTTCCTTGGCCGCTTTGCCCACCCAGTTATTGACGACCTTGATGACATTCGTGGTGGGTTTTTTGGCGCTGCCCTCTGCCGGGGCAGTAGTGGCGGGGGCGTCGTCCAGAGTGACCTCCTTGGTCTTTGCCGCAGGGGCGGCAGAGGTGGGGGCGAGTTTCGTGGCCTGCTGTTCCGAATCCGGGTCTGCCGGGGCGTACTCGTACACCACATCCTCCTTGGGGGAGTCCTCGGCGGGCTCTTTCTTCTCCTCGGTGGTGTCCTTGCCCTCCTGGGTCTGGGCAGAGTCCTCCTCTGCCTCGCTCAGGGTAAAGGCCGCGTCCGGGTCAGGCTGGCTCTCCCCGGCAGCGTCCGCAGACCCGGCTGCTTCCAGCGTGGCGGGGCGCTCATCGTTCGGGATTGCTACCTTTGCCTTTTTCCCCTCAATTCGGCTCTCCTCTTTCTGGGCAGCGTTCCCCTCGTTGTTGCCGTCCTTGATCACGATCTCGTCGCTGGTGTCGGTGTAGGTCTTATCGCCCTGTTTCACCTCCACATACTTCTTGCCGTCCGCATCCTCTTTGGTCACCACGTCGATGCTGCCGTTGCCGATATAGTAAATATCCGCAAAGGCCGGGGCTGCAATGGACGTAACAATCGACATGATGGCTGCCGTAGACAGCACCCGCAGAGCTAAATCTTTTCGCTGCATACAAAATCCTCCCTGTTGTACATTCAAAGCCTGTCCCGCAGCAAAAAGGATACCTCGTTCGCCTCCGCATGGCGGGCATCCCGGGGTGTCGTTCCCGCTTTTTGCACCAACTCGGCACAGGTCTTTTCCTCATTTTTACCCCCCCCCCCCCTACTTTTTCAATGGTAATAATCTACAAAATTTCGCCATTTTATTTGTTTACTTTTTGTCGAACCGGAAATGCAAAAACACCCTGCCCCTGCCGGGAGAACAAAAAACACACGGCCCGCCTTTTACGGCAGACCGTGTGTTTTGAAGTCCTATGCAGTTTTGTCAGAAAAAAGCTCACCTGACTGCTCTCGGGCTCACCCGGCATGGAGCGCATCGTTTTTCGCCAGAAGATACACACAATACTGGTTCATGCTGATGCCCTCCCGCTGCGAATGCTCTGCCAGCGAGCGGTGCAGGCGCAGTTTGAACTGCATGGTGTCAACATTTTTTTAGAAAAAGCTCACCTGACTGCTTTCCGGCAGGTCACCCAGAGCGCCCACCTGACGCAGGCGGTCGATGATGCTGCTGCCCACACCGGAGGCCTGCTGCAGTTCCTCGATGGAGAGGTACTCCTGCCCATGGAGGGTGGCGTTTTCCAGCGCATCGGCGGCGGCACCGCCCAGACCTTTCAGGGAGCAGAAGGGCAGGCGCACCTTGCCGTCCTCCACCACATACTTGGAGCCCCGGCTCTTGCCCAGCTCGATGGGCAGGAACTCGTAGCCCCGCACCAGCATCTCGTTGACCAGCTGGAGCGAGACGAGCACATCTTCATCCTTGGCGTTCTTTTCTTCCTTGAGGCGGCGCTTCACCTCATTCATGTGGGCGCGGGCCACCGCCGCACCGCCCACAGCGGCTTCATAGTCGATGTCATCGCCGCGGACGGTGAAGTACACCGCATAGAACGCCTGCGGGTGGTAGAGCTTGAACCACATGAGCCGGATGGCCGACATCAGGTAGGCCACGGCATGGGCTTTCGGGAACATATATTTTATCTTGCGGCAGCTCTCGATGTACCAGTCCGGCACCTCGTGCTCCCGCATGGCCTCTTCCCAGCCGGGCGCAAAGCCGCCCTTGGCCACCTTGCCCTTACGGACAGCCTCCATGATGTCGAAGGCCATCTTGGGCTCGAGGCCCTTGCGCAGCAGATAGAGCATGATACTGTCACGGCAGCCGATGACCTCCGCGATGGTACAGGTGCCGCTGCGGATGAGCTCGTCGGCGTTGCCGGTCCAGACGTCGGTGCCGTGGGACAGGCCCGAGATCTGGATAAGCTCGGAGAAATTCTTGGGACGGGCCTCCACCAGCATTCCGCGCACGAAGTTGGTACCCATCTCGGGGATGCCGAAGGTGCCGGTCTGGCTGTCGATCTGCTCCGGCGTCACACCCAGCTCTTCCGGGCTGGTGAGCAGGCTGTAGACCTTGGGGTCGTTCATGGGGATACTGTCCACGGGGATGCCGGTGTACTCCTCAAAATACTTGTAGAAGGTGGGCATATCGTGGCCCAGCTCGTCCAGCTTGAGCAGGGTGTCGTGGAGATATTTGAACTCGAAGTGGGTGGTCAGCAGGCCGCCCGCCACATCGTCCGCCGGGTGCTGGATGGGGCAGAAATCGTAGATCTCATAGGTGTCCGGCACGACGACCATGCCGCCGGGATGCTGGCCGGTGGTACGCTTGACGCCGGTACAGCCCAGCGTCAGGCGGTTCTCCTCGGCGTGGTTGACTGTTCTCCCCCGATCGTCCAGATACTTTTTGACGTAACCGTAGGCCGTCTTGTCCTGAATACCGGAGACGGTGCCGGCCTTGAACACGTTGGCCTTGCCGAACAGCTCTTCCGTGTAGCGGTGGACGTTGGACTGGTACTCGCCCGAGAAGTTCAGGTCAATATCAGGCTCCTTGTCGCCGTAGAAGCCAAGGAAGGTCTCGAAAGGGATGTCGTGGCCGTCCACCAGCATCCGGGTGCCGCAGTGGGGGCAGTTCTTGTCGGGCAGGTCGAAGCCGTCGTCCACGCTGCCATCGGTGATGAACTCGCTATACTTGCACTTGGGGCAGCGGTAGTGGGGCGGCAGACTGTTGACCTCCGAGATTCCGGAGAAGTGGGCCACAGCCGACGAGCCGACCGAACCACGACTGCCCACCTGATAGCCGCCCGCGTTGGAGTAGGCCACCAGTTTGACCGCGATGACGTACAGGACGGCGTAGCCGTGGCCGCAGATGGAGTCCAGCTCTTTTTGCAGGCGCTTCTCCACGATCTCGGGCAGAGGGTCGCCATAGTCCCGCTTGGCGTGTTCCCAGGTGGCGTCCCGGAGCTGCTGTTCTGCGCCCTCGATGCTGGGCGGGTAGGTGCCGCGCGGGATGGCGCGGACGTTGCCGTCGATGCTGGCCGCTATCTTGCGGGGATTGGTCACGACGATCTCGTAGGCCTTTTCCCTGGGCAGGTAGCTGAACTGGTTCAGCATATCCTCGGTGGTGCGGTAGAACAGGGGCGGCTGGTTGTCCGCGTCCTTGAAGCCGTTGCCCGCCTGCAGGACAGAGCGGTAGATGGCGTCCTCCGGCTCGGTGAAATGGACGTCGCCGGTGGCGATGACGGGCTTGTGCAGGTCTTCGCCCAGCTTGATGACGGTGCGGTTGAAGTCCTTGATGACCTCTTCGCTCTCCACCTTTCCATCCCGCACCATATAGGCGTTGTTGCCCAGAGGCTGTACCTCCAAAACATCGTAGTACGATGCAATTTTCTTCAGTTCTTCGTAGGAGCGGCCCTCCACGATCGCCCTGTAAAGTTCTCCTGCTTCACAGGCAGAAGTGAGGATAAGGCCGTCCCGATACTTGTTCAGAAGGCTGCGGGGAACGCGGGGCTTCTTGAAGAAGTAGTTGACATGGGCCTCGCTGACGATTTTATAGAGGTTTTTCAGGCCCATCTGGCTGCGCACGAGGATGATGAGGTGATAATACTTCTTTTTCAGCACCTCGCGGTTCCCGCCGAGGCCGGTGTTGATGCCGCTGACGGCAGTCACCTGCTTTTCCTCCAGATCTTTCAGCATGACGCAGAAGATGCGGCCCAGTGCGGCAGAGTCCTCGCAGGCGCGGTGGGCCTCGTAGGCGGGCAGCTCCAGATGCTTGTTGATGGTCCCCTGCTTGTAGTTGTGGAGGCCGGGGTACATGGCCTGAGCCATGGTCAGGGTGTCGATATAGGTCGGCTCAAACTCGATGCCGCTCCGCTTGGCGGCGGCGCGGAGGAACCGGATGTCGAAGGAGTGGGCATTGTGAGCCACGAGGATGCGGCCATCCACAAAGTCGAGGAAGGCTTTCAGCGCCTCGGCCTCGCCGGGGGCGTCAGCCACCATCTCGTTGGTGATGCCGGTCAGCTCGGTGATCTTGGAGGTGATGGCCTTTCCGGGTTTTACGAAGGTGTCGAATTCTTCCACCACCTCCCCGTTCCGCACGATGACCGCGCCGATCTCTGTCAGATATTCCACGCCGGGGTCGAGGCCCGTCGTCTCAGTGTCGAAGACGCAGAACTCGCCGTTCAGCGGCTCGTCTTTCACGCCGTAGACACAGGGTATCATGTCATCGACAAAGTAGGCCTCACAACCGTAGATGAGCTTGAAGTCCGGGTCTGTCTTGTGGATGGCGTCCGCCGCCAGCATGGCCTCGGGGTAGCCCTGACAGACGCCGTGGTCGGTGATGGCGATGGCCGGGTGGCCCATCCGGTGGGCCAGCTTGACGATGCCGCCGGGGTCGCAGAAGGCGTCCATGCTGGACAGCTTGGTATGCAGATGCAGCTCCACCCGCTTGACGGGGGCGTTGTCCTCCCGCTTTTTGCGCTCGACAAAGAGGACGTCGTAGGGCCAGACGATATAGTCGTGTTCGTACTTATCGTAGGAGCAGTCGCCGCGCACCACGACCGTCGTACCCTTGGGGATGGACTCCCACTTGGAGCAGTCCTCCCCTTCCTGCGCACGGATCTTCAGGTTGATGGAGCCGGTGTAATCGGTGATGGAGACAGTGTATATCTTGCGGAAGCTGCCCTTCACTTCGGTGAAGAAGACGTCGCCCCAGATCATGCACTTGCCGCCCTCGCCGCCCAGATCCTTGAGGGGGGTGAGGTTTTTCGGGGTGAACATCTTGCCGTGGAAGATGGTGACGGGCTTGTCCGTGAGGTCGAGGCCTTCCACCTTGATGGAGGGGGCAGTGTTCTTTTTCTCGAACTTGACGACAGGCGGCGCAATTTTCCGCTCGAGCTTTTCTTCCATCTGGCGCTGTTCGGCCTCGCCCACGCTGCTTTCCAGCGTCACTCTGGGTTTTACGCCGGTGTGGGCAGCGATGCGCTCCGCCAGCAGGCGCTCGAACTGCATCTCCTGCAAAAACTTCGTGCCGTGGCAGACGCCGATGGTGATGTTCTGGCCGGTGATGGTGATGCGGCAGCGGTCGAGGAAGCCGTTGATGGGGACGCCGTCCCGCTTCATCTCCTCCATCAGCTCCCGCAGACCGGCTTCATCCAGCGTCGCATAGCCGAAAAGATTGTTGATGCGGAGCTCGAAGCCCTCGTAATCCGGTGCCAGCGAGGCCAGCAGCCGGGCGCACAGCCCCTTGTCCAGCGGGGCAGAACTGCGCAGCGTAAAGATGACCTGCCGCTCCTGCCGCAGCATCTGAGCGTGCTCGACGACCACGCGGCCAAAACAGGCCGCAAAGTCCGGGTCCGCCATAAACTGCGGCCATAGCTGGGAAACAAGTGGTGTCACAGTGGTACTCCTTTTCTATCCGATAGCAAGACAAACTGCCGCGCCCTGGAAAAGGGCGTGGCAGCAGGTCGTTTTTAAGCTAAATCTTCTGTCTTAAAGACATGATAGCCTTCGTAGTGGTAACTGGCGTCGATGCCTTTCATATAGACTTCGCGGTCATTGATCTTTTCGGTCAGAGCAGCGTGCAGCAGCGCTTTTATCTCCACATCCTTGACCGGGCTGCGCTCCATTGCAAGAAGGTAATCTTCTTTATCCACCTTGCTCCAGTCGATGACCTGATGCAGTTCTTTTTTCAGAATAGCATCCAGCCAGATTCGAGTGCTTCGGCCATTGCCTTCCCGAAACGGATGCGCCACATTCATCTCCACATACTTCTCGATGATCTCATCGAAAGAAGACTGCGGCATAGCGTCGATGCTTTCCAGTGCCGGACGCAGATACATCACCGGTGCAAAGCGGAAATTTCCTTTTGCAATGTTCACTGTCCGCATCTGTCCAGCGAACTCGTAGACATCACCGAACAAGCATTTATGGATGGCCGCAAGCCCTTTGAAGGTGCCTGCCTCGAAGGTATCCAACAGGCCGGTGTCATAGAGCTCAAGCGCCCGGGTCTTGCTGAGTTTTTCTTCTGCCCGAGCAAGCTCCGCTTCACTCGTCAGACCAAGCTTATTCTGTAAAATCACAGCTTATCGATCTCCTCCATGAACTGGTCGAGGATATTATCCCCCGTCAGCTTCCTGACGGGTTCGCCGTGGACGAACAGCACTGCCTCGCCCTTGCCGCCGGCAATGCCGATGTCAGCCTCACGGGCCTCGCCGGGGCCGTTGACGACACAGCCCATGACAGCCACCTTGATGGACTTTTTGCAGCCCTGAAGCCGACGCTCCACCTCATTTGCGATCTCGGTGCAGGGGTACTGGGTGCGGCCGCAGGTCGGGCAGGTGATGACCTCCGGGCCGGCCACCGGGAAGCCGACAGCGCGCAGGATATTGTAGCCTGCTTCCACTTCCTTCTCAGGGTCAGCGGCCAGCGAGACACGGATGGTATCGCCGATCCCCTCCAGCAGCATCCCGCCGATGCCCATGCCGCTCTTGAGCAGGCCCATCTGGTAAGTGCCGGCCTCAGTGACGCCCACATGGAGCGGGTAGTCGGTCACAGCGCTGAGCTGGCGGTATGCCTCCATCATGCGGGGGACTTGGAGTTCTTGATGGAGATGACGATGTTGTTGAAGTCGAACTTTTCCAGCAGGTGGACATGGTACAGAGCGCTCTCCACCATCGCTTCCGGCACAGGTGCGCCGTACTTGGCGAGGATGTGCTTTTCCAGACTGCCGCCGTTGACACCGATGCGGATGGGGATATTTTTCTGCTGGCAGGCATCCACGACCGCCTTCACGCGGTCATCGTCGCCGATGTTGCCCGGGTTGATGCGGATCTTATCCACCCCCACGTCGGCACAGGCAATGGCAGCCTTGTAGTCGAAGTGGATGTCCGCCACGATGGGGATATTTACGGCGTTCTTGACAGCCTCGATGCACTTGGCATCTGCCGCACTGGGACAGGTCACGCGCAAGATCTGACAGCCTGCCGCTTCACAGCGCTTTGCCTGCGCCACATTGCCCTCGATGTCCTCCACCGGGACGTTCAGCATGGTCTGTACGGCAATGGGATTCTTGCCGCCGATGGTCACATTGCCGATCTTCACTTCACGTTTCAGCTGCCGCATGGTTTTACCTCTTTCAAACTGCTCCGGTCACGAGCCGGACGATGTCATTGTACGTTGCAAAGAGCATCAGGCCGAACAGCAGCGCAAAGGCTGCGACGGTCAAACTGCTCTGGATCTTTTCCGGCACTGCATGGCCGGTGACTGCCTCGATGAGCAGGAAGACGATCTTTCCGCCGTCCAGCGCCGGGAACGGCAGCAGATTGAAGACGCCGAGGTTGATGGTGATGAGCACCAGCAGCTCAGCCACATCCTCCCAGCCGTAGCTTGCGGCCTGACCGATGGCGGTCACGATGCCCACTGGGCCGGACAGGTCGTTGATGCTCTCGCGGCCCCGCAGAAGGTCGGCCAGCGAGGTATAGATAATGCGTCCATAATAGATGACGCTGTTGGCCGACTCTTTCAGGACGTTCAGCGGTGTTTTTTGAGGCCATAGACTGTGAAGCCCAGTGTCATGTGGGTCTGGCCCTGCTCATCCTGCCAGGTGTCGAACCGGACGTCCGGCAGCTCCACGAGCCTGCCGTCCCGGCGGACGGTGAAGTGCGCGCGGTAGCTCTCGGTGCGCATGAGCTCGTAGAGCATATCGTTGGCCACGAAGCAGTGCCGCCCGTTGACGGCCACGATCTCGTCGCCGGCCTGCAGGCCGGTCTGGCCGCAGAGGGCGTTGTCCTCCACGGCATAGATGACCTTGCTGGTGATGGGCTCACTGCGCAGCGAGATGAGGAGCAGCAGCACCACGAAACCCAGCACGAAGTTCATCACCGCGCCTGCCGCCATCACCAGCATCCGCTGCCAGACAGCCGCCTCGTTCAGCGGCTTGCCTGTCCGCTGCGCCAGCACCTCCGGCGGGATGTCCGGGCCGTCATCGTCCCCGCTTCCACCCTCGGCCTGCTCGCTCTCGGGGCTCTCCTCCCCTTCCAGCGCCACAAAGCCGCCTACGGGCAGGAGCCGCAGAGTATACTGCGTGCCTTTGCGATAGGTCTTGATGAGGGTCGGACCCATGCCAATGGAAAACTCGTTGACCTGGACCCCGCAGAGCTTTGCCACTGCAAAATGGCCGAACTCGTGGATGGCGATGACCGCGCCGAAGATGAGCAGCGCAGCTGCAAAGGTGATGAAAACTGACATTATTTCTCCTATATTACAGATGTGCTCTCACGAATGCGCGGGCCATACGGTCACACTCATACACATCCGCGAGGCTGTAGCCGCCGCCGAAGCTGTCGCTGTCCACGACAGCCTCCACCAGACGGCCGATGTCGAGGAAGCCGATCTTATCCTCGAGGAAGAGCTTGACGGCCTCCTCGTTGGCACCGTTGGCGGCGCAGGGGCCGAGACCGCCCTTCCTGATGGCCTTCTTGCAGGCGGCGAGGCAGCGGAACGTCTCCTCGTCGGCCACATCGAAGGTCAGCAGCTTGAGGGTGGTGAAGTCCAACTCCGGCACAACGCCCGGCACACGGGCCGGATAGGTCAGCGCATACTGGATGGGGATGCGCATATCCGGCACACCCAGCTGGGCGATGATGGAGTTGTCGCTGTACTGCACCGCTGAGTGGACGATGCTCTGGCGCTGGACGACGATCTGGATCTTCTCCGGAGGCAGGCCGAACAGCCACACAGCCTCGATGAGCTCGAGGCCCTTGTTCATCAGGGTGGCGCTGTCGATGGTGATCTTTGCGCCCATGTTCCAGTTGGGATGCTTGAGGGCGTCGGCCTTGGTCTTGCCCCGCAGCTCTTCGGTCTTCATGCCGAAGAAGGGGCCGCCGGAGGCCGTCAGCAGGATCTTGGTCAGGCTCTTGGCGCTCTCCTTATCCTGCAGGCACTGGAAGATGGCCGAGTGCTCACTGTCCACGGGCAGCAGCCTGACGCCGTGCTTCGCCACAGCCCGGGTGACGAGATGGCCGCCGGTGACAAGGCTTTCCTTGTTGGCGAGGGCCAGGTCATGGCCGCTCTCGATGGCGGCAAGGCTTGCTCCGAGGCCCGCGATGCCCACCACGCTGTTCAGCACCACGTCCGGGCCGTCCATCGCGGCGAGGGTCTTCAGGCCCTCGGGGCCGGTCAGGAGCCTGGGTGCATCGGCGCGGCCGGCCAGCGCAGCCGAAAGCTTTTCGGCACCGGCCTCACTGGTCATGCAGACGTATTTCGGGTGGAATTCTTCTATCTGCTGCAAAATTTTATCCGTCTGGCTGTGAGCCGACAGGCCGAACACCTCATACCCTTGAGCGCGGACGACATCGAGACTCTGGGTGCCGATGGAGCCGGTAGAGCCCAGCAGCGTGATTTTCTTAGCCATAAAGAATCGATCTCCTGCTGATCTTAATTGTAGAATGCTGCGATGACCACCATGGTGACGAAGGGCGCGATGAACATCACGCTGTCGAAGCGGTCAAGGATGCCGCCGTGGCCCGGGAAGATGGTGCCGTAGTCCTTGATGCCGCACTGGCGCTTGACCACGCTGGCGAACAGGTCGCCGTAGATGCCCAGCACCGCAGCCACACAGGCCAGCAGCGCAATGATAACATACATGGATACGCCAATGTTGGAGCGGGTGAACTCTTCCATCCGGTCCGCTGCGATGGAGTAGATGACCGTGATCAGCACACCGAACACCATCGTACCCAGCACGCCGCCAATAGCACCCTCCACCGTCTTTTTGGGGCTGACCACCGGGCAGAGCTTATGCTTGCCAAAGGCGCGGCCCGCGAAGTAGGCGCAGGTATCGCCGCCCCAGGCGAAGCAGAGGATGAGCAGGATGAAGAAGATGGCGTCGTAGCCATACTCCTCCACCGGCAGCATCTCCTTGAGCCGGATGAACGAGTAGAAGCAGAAGATCACAATGCCCGAAAACATGGCGAGGCCGCTGGCTTTCTGGTAGCTGATAACGCCGTTGCGCACTACAAGGTAGATGGCATAGAACAGCACCACGAGGAAGGAAGCGGGCATCACCATCGCCCGGAAGACGCTGTAGCTCGACAGCATGATGAGCAGTGTGTAGGGCACCAGAACAGCCAGCAGCGGCCAGTCCTGCTTTTCAAAACCCAGCGCAGAGTAAATTTCATGCAGGGCGATGAGGGTGATGGCCGCGATGACCAGATTGAACACCAGCGTATCGAAGGTGAACAGGACGCCTGCCAGAACGATCAGGCCCACCACGGCTGTGATGATTCGTGTTTTCATAGTTTCATGTTCTCCTTTGTTTCGTCCGGGAGCCGCTCCCCTGCTCTGGCAGGGTCTGCAGCGTCAGCGCCCGAGGAAATACCGGGCGCTCTCCGGGGGCCGCGCACGCTGCGCGGCATCTTGCGTATCGGTTGCTGCTCTCAGAGTCCGCCGAAGCGGCGGGAGCGCCGGTTGAACTCCATGATGGCGGCATCGAGGTCATCACGGGTGAAATCAGGCCACAGAACGTCCATTTCCACCAGTTCGGAGTAGGCCGCCTGCCAGAGCATGAAGTTGGAGAGCCGCTTCTCTCCGCTGGGGCGGAGGATGAAGTCGGGGTCTTTCTGGCCGGCGGTGTACATCTGGGCCGAAAGAGCCTCTTCCGTGATGTCCTCAGGCTTCAGCTCGCCCGCAGCCGCCCTGGCCGCGAGGCTCTGGGCCGCCCGGACGATCTCAGGCCGTCCTCCGTAGTTGATGGCGATGTTGATGGTCAGGCCGGTCTTGCAGGCAGAGTCTCGCTCCAGCTTGTTCATCAGCTCCTGCAGCTTGGGCTCCAGCACCGTGCGGTCGCCCATGAAGCAGATGCGGACGTTCCGGTTCTCGTAGTCGAAGCCCTTGATGAGGTATTCGCCGAACAGCCGCATGATCGCGCCTACCTCCTCGGCGGGACGCTTCCAGTTTTCGGTCGAGAATGCGTAAAAATCACCGACTCTACGCCCAGTTCATCGCAGTAGTCCGCAATGTCCTGAAAGACCTGTGCGCCCTTTTTATGGCCGGCGGTGCGGGGCAGGCCGCGGCTCTTGGCCCAGCGGCCGTTGCCGTCCATGATGATGCCGATGGACAGTCCCTTCGCAAAATCCTTTGAATGCTCCATGCTCTTCTTCCTCTACGTCTCGTCTGGCAAAAAGTGCCGCGCACCTTCTTTCAGCGCACGGCACCTCCCTGCTTTGCCTGCAGTCGGAATCAGACGGACATGATCTCCTTCTGCTTCTCTTCCACGGCAGCGTCGATGTTCTTCACATACTTGTCGGTCAGCTTCTGGACGTCCTCTTCCATGGTCTTCTGGGTGTCCTCGGTCAGCTCACCGGCCTTCTTCATGGCCTTGGCCTTATCCATGGCGTCACGGCGGACGTTGCGGACGGCGACCTTTGCCTCCTCGCCCATCTTGGAGACTTCCTTGGCCAGCTGCTTGCGGCGCTCCTCGGTGGGAGCCGGGAAGTTCAGACGGATGGTCTGGCCGTCATCAATGGGGTTGATGCCCACATCGCTGGCCAGGATCGCCTTGCTGATGGCGCGCAGCAGGGTGCGGTCCCACGGGGTGATGGTCAGGGTGCGGGCCTCGCTGACAGCCACAGAAGCCACCTGCTGGATGGGCGTGGGAGAACCGTAGTAATCCACGGTCACCTTGTCCAGAACGCCGGGGTTGGCGCGGCCTGCGCGCACGGTCTTCAGCTCGCGCTCCAGATGCTCGACTGCGCTCTTCATCTTGTCTTCGAATGCCTTGGTGTTGCTGCTCATTGTCCTTGTCTCCTGTTTGTTATCAATTCTCACCAGCCGCGAAAAGGCGTCTGGGATATTCTATTGTCGGAAGCGGGGCGGTATGCTCAGCCCTCGTAGACCAGTGTACCCACGTTCTCACCCTGCACAGCGCGGGCGATGTTGTCGGGATCGGCCAGATCGAACACGAGGATGGGGAGCTTGTTGTCCCGGCAGAGGGTGGCGGCAGTGCCGTCCATAACAGCCAGACGGTCTTCCAGCACCTTGGTAAAGGTAAGGGTCTCGTACTTCTTGGCGTCGGGGTACTTGTGGGGGTCCTTGTCATAGACGCCGTCCACCATCGTGGCCTTGAACATGATGTCTGCGCTCACCTCAACGGCGCGCAGGGCAGTGGTCGTGTCGGTGGAGAAGAAGGGGTTGCCCGTACCGCCGCCGAAGATGGCGATCTTGCCCTCGTCCATTGCGCGGAGAGCGTCCTTGCGGGTGAAGGCCGGGGCCACCTGCGGCATGGTGATGGAGGTGAACACCTCGGTCGGCACACCCAGCTGCTCCAGCTTGTCGGAGACAGCCAGAGCGTTCATCACCGTTGCCAGCATACCGATCTTGTCGGCCAGCGTACGCTCCATCCTGCCGCTGGAACGGCCGCGCCAGAAGTTGCCGCCGCCTACGACGATGCCGATCTGAACGCCCAGCTCATGGGCCTTCTTTACGCCGCCGCAGATTGCGTCCATGGTCGGCTCGTCGAAACCGGTCCCCTTTTCGCCGCCGAGGGCCTCGCCGCTGATCTTCAGAAGGATACGCTGATATTTCAATGCCATAATAACATACACCACCTGTATCAGATTTGGCCGCGCTGTGCGCCGCCGGTTTTATCTCCTGTCTATTTTACAATAAAACTGCTCCAAAGTAAACAGGCAAACGCCAGCTCAGCGGCAAAGGTTTCTTCTCCTTCTGCACTTTGGGCAAAAAATGCTGGACATTTGCCGCGAATCATGCTATAATACTGCTTGCATCCCGGCAAAACAGAATATGCGGGCATCGTACATCGGCTAGTATATCAGCCTTCCAAGCTGAGGAGGTGGGTTCGATTCCCATTGCCCGCTCCACCAAAAACCGCCTAGGTTCGTCAGAATCTGGGCGGTTTTCTTATGTTCTGGTTGCACTTCTATTTTTTGTTCATTCGAACCGCCGCTCTCTTCCCTGCTTTTTTGCACGTTCTCTTGATATTTTAGCTATTATGGAGTATACTAAAAATAGCTAAAACAAGGAGGTGCCTTTATGATTGCTGCAACTGCTACTGCAACGGAAATGCAGAATAATTTTGGACGCTACCTGAATCTGGTTCTGAACGGTCAGGAAATCATCGTCACGAAAAACGGGCGCGAAGTTGGGCGTTTCATCCCGAAGGGGGCTGCGGTGTCTTATCTGACGGACTCTTTGACCGGCATCCTGCACGGCGATATTGAGCTTGACGAAGCAAAATCGGAAAGGCTGGCAGAAAAGTATGGTGTTGCTGATTGACGCAAATATCGTTCTGGATGTTCTGCTGAACCGTCCCGAGTTCGTCAAAGAATCCTCTCTTGTCTGGAAGCTCTGCGAAACTGAGCAGGCAAAGGGGTATATCTCTGCGCTGACGTTTGCGAATTTGGTCTACATCATGCGCAAACAGCTTACGCCGGAGAAAATCGAAGATGTTCTCCAGCGGCTCGGCTTGATCTTCGAATTTGCAGACCTCACTTCTGCCGACGTGTCTAAAGCGGCTGCGCTGCATTGGGCTGATTTTGAAGATGCAGTTCAGAGCGTCACCGCTGAGCGGATCCATGCCAACTACATCATTACCCGCAATGTCCGGGACTTCACCAAAAGCAGCGTTATGGCATTTACGCCCGCAGAGCTTCTGGCTCGGGTGTGAGCCATTCCGCCTCCCTCCCGCATTCTTCGGCGGGTCGTTTGTGTCTTTTTAGGGCGCTTAGATATCAGCATCTTCTCGAATCCTCCCAAGATATTTTTTCTTGCTTTTTAGATTTTATGTGGTATTATCAAGACACAATAAGCAAAAGAGGTGATTCTTTATGCCCACCCGCAGCCACCCCGAATCTGCCCGTATCATCCGTGAGGCACGGCAGGCCGCCGGGCTGACGCAGCTGGAGCTTGCGGAGAAGCTTGGTGTCACCATCGGCACGATCGGCTATTATGAGCGAGGCGCCGGGATGCCCAAAACAGATAATCTCTTTGCACTCTGCGACATCCTGCACATCCGACCCGCCGACCTCCTGCGCGCCGATTCATAAACCTGACGCCCCCGCCGGTGTTTCCATCAGCGGGGGCGTTGCTGCAAGAAAACGGCCCTCTTCCCTTTTCCGGGAGAGGGCCGCTTTCATATTGTAATCGCAATAACCGTTTCAGAGTCTTTTTACATCTTCCACCGGCTCTTGCCCGCCCGGGTATCGATATGCACCCAGCCGGTGCTGCGCTTCGGATGAGCGGCGTCCTTCGGGTAACGCCCGATGCCGCCCCGGGAGGGCAGCAGAGTCTCGGCGTAGGCGGCGACGGCAGCCACCGGCACACCCTCAACGTAGAAGTCCGCCGCCCGGCCCAGAAGGTGCTGGCTCGACTTGCTGCCGTCCACGGCAGCGTTGTGGGCAGCGGTGCGGTAGCCGCTGGTAATGTATACCGGCTTTCCGAAGTGCTCCCGGATGCACTGCAGCAGCACTACCAGCTCGTCGTCGAGGAGGACAACATCGCTGCCCTTGCAGGCAAACTCCCGCACCTTGAAGCTGGGTGAGAGCTGCCGGGTGGAGTCCCGGGACATGGAATATTCCTTGATTGCGATAGAGACCACGACCTTTCTTTTTGTTGACTTTTTGATCGAATGATGCAATGCGGTCATTTCCTGTGCGGAGGCTTCTGCCGATACCATCCGCACGCAGGCAAAAACTTCGAGCCGTTTCCAGCACAGATGCCGACCTCTGCGCCCATGAAACAACTTTATTTTGTCGCCTTTGCCTTTTCTTGTGCCATATGGTAGCATTTTGCGCATTCAAAGTCAACGATTCTCATGAAATAGTCGGAACCTTGTGCAAAAGCGCACAGAAAACTGTATTTTCCTCTTTTGGATGCAAAAAAAAAAAGACCGACCCAAGCCGTGTGAGGATACACGAACTCGGGTCGGTTTTCCATCATTTTATTTCAGAACCATGTTTTCGGAGCAGCTATGCCGCCGGGATGTCTGCCTCATCTGTCCCACTTGTCGCAGAGAGCGTTGATCTGGTCGGCGAACTTGGCGAGGTCCTTGTTGGCACCTCCCTCGTTGTGCTCGATGACCCGCAGCAGGCGCTTGCCGGCATTGAGCAGGCGCTGGAAGACGGTAGCTGCACGGGCTGCACCCTCGCTGATGTGGTGCTCGATGCGGACACGGGTGCCTTCCTTCAGGCAGACCGCGCCCTCGGCACCGATGGCCCACTGCTCACCATTATAAGGTGCGCAGGCGTTGAACCCCTGCTCCGTGAGGGTCTGGGCAAAGATGTTCTCCACCTCATCCTCGCCGTGGATGATGAACACCCGCTTGGGCTTCGGCTCAAAGGAGTTGACCCACTTCAGCAGGCCCTCCCTGTCGGCGTGGCCCGAAAGGCCGGTGAGCTGGCAGATCTCCGCCTGCACCTCGATGGATTCGCCGAAGAGCTTCACGTTGTCCGCACCCTCCAGCAGAGAGCGGCCCAGCGTGTTCACGGCCTGATAGCCCACAAAGAGGATGGTGCATTCCTTCCTCCAGAGGTTGTGCTTGAGGTGGTGGCGGATACGGCCCGCTTCACACATGCCGCTGGCCGAGATGATGACCTTCGGCACGGGGTCGGTGTTGATGGCACGGGACTCATCGCTGGTGACGCTGACCTTCAGGCCCGGGAACTGGATGGGGTCGATGCCCTTTGCCAGCAGGGCGTTGGTCTCTTCATCAAAGCAGGAGGAGTCGGTGTCCTTGAAGATGCGGGTAGCCTCGATGGCCAGCGGGCTGTCGATGTACACCGGGAAGCAGCCGTGGCCGGTGACCAGGTTCTTTTCCTTTATCTCGCGGATGAAGTAGAGCAGTTCCTGGGTGCGGCCCACTGCAAAGCTCGGGATGACCACATTGCCGCCGCGGTCGAAGGTGCGCTGCAGGATCTTCGCCAACTCTGCCACATAGTCGGGCCGCGGGCCGTGGCTGCGGTCACCGTAGGTGGACTCCATAAAGACGTAATCCGCGTCCTTCAGATACGTGGGGTCTTTGATGATCGGCTGGTCGTGGTTGCCGATGTCGCCGGAGAAGACCAGCTTTGTGGTCGCGCCGTTCTCCGTCACCCATATCTCGATGCTGGACGAGCCCAGCAGATGGCCCACATCCACAAAGCGGATGACGATGCCGGGCGCAAGCTCGATCTCTTTATTGTAATCATATCCCCGGAACAGCGCGATGGCTGCCTCGGCGTCCTGAATGGTGTACATGGGTTCCACAGGCTCTGCACCGGAGCGCTGGCCCTTGCGGTTCTTCCACTCGGCTTCGAATTCCTGGATGTGCGCCGAGTCGCGCAGCATGATGCTGCACAGTTCTGCCGTGGGCCTGGTGGCGTAGATCCTGCCCCGGAAGCCGTTGCGCACCAGAAGAGGCAGAAGGCCCGTGTGGTCGATATGGGCATGGGTGGCCAGCACGCCGTCGATCTCGCCCGGCGCAACGGGGATGGGCTGGTTCTCATAGACATCCTTGCCCTGTTCCATACCACAGTCGATGAGGTAGCGCTGTCCCGCCGCTTCCAAGAGGGTACAGCTGCCGGTCACTTCGTGGTTGGCACCCAAAAACGTCAGTTTCATAGACACACCTCCAACGAGATTATCCAACTTTGGTACATTAAGTATATCACGTTTCACGCTGTAATGCCGCCCAAATCGATCGCCGATTCTCGGGCAAAACGCCGAATCCATCAAAAATTTTTTATACAATCTTGACAAACCACCCCCGGATGATATAAACTTAAATCGTATGACGTAACTTCTACTGAGATTCAAAATAGAGAGGTTGTATTTTATGGTTCGTAACGATTTGCGCAATGTCGCTATCATCGCTCACGTTGACCACGGCAAGACCACGCTGGTGGACGCCCTGCTGCGCCAGAGCGGCGCTTTCCGCGACAATCAGGCTGTGGCTGAGCGTGTCATGGACAGCGGTGACATCGAGCGTGAGCGCGGCATCACCATTCTGGCCAAGAACTGCTCCTGCACCTACAAGGGCGTCAAGATCAATATCGTCGATACCCCGGGCCACGCCGACTTCGGCGGCGAGGTCGAGCGCGTGCTGAAGATGGTCAACGGCGTTCTGCTGCTGGTGGACGCTGCTGAGGGCTGCATGCCCCAGACCCGTTTCGTGCTGCAGAAGGCTCTGCAGCAGAATCTGAGCCTTGTGGTCGCCATCAACAAGATCGACCGCCCCGATGCCCGCATCAAGGAAGTCATCGACGAAGTCCTCTACCTGCTGATGGACCTGGGCGCTACCGACGAGCAACTGGACTGCCCCATGCTGTTCTGCTGTGGCCGTGACGGCACTGCAAGCCTTGACCCCGATGTACCCCGGCACCGACCTGGTCCCCCTGTTCGACACCCTGCTGAGCACCATCAAGCCGCCCGAGGGCGACCCCGAGGCTCCCTTCCAGATGCTGGTGTCCTCTGTGGACTACAACGAGTTCGTTGGCCGCATCGGCATCGGCCGCATCCAGAACGGCGTCGCCAAGGTGGGCGAGGAAGTGGTCGTGTGCGACTGGCACAACCCCGACCTCAAGATGCGCGGCCGTCTGACCAAGCTGTATGACTTCCAGGCCAATGGCCGTCAGCCCTGCGATAACATCACCGCAGGCGACATCGTGGCTTTCTCTGGTCTGCCCGACGTCACCATCGGCAACACCCTGTGCAGCCCCTCCAATATCGAGCCGCTGCCCTTCGTGAAGATCAACGACCCCACCGTCGAGATGACCTTCTCCGTCAACGACAGCCCGCTGGCCGGCCGTGAGGGCAAGTATGTCACCAGCCGCCAGATCCGTGACCGTCTGCAGAAAGAGCTGCTGAAGGACGTCGCTCTGAAGGTGGAGGATTCCGCCACCACCGATTCCTTCCGTGTCATGGGCCGTGGTGAGATGCATCTGTCCATCCTCATCGAGACCATGCGCCGCGAAGGCTATGAGCTGCAGGTCTCTCCCCCGCACGTTCTGACCAAGGTCATCGACGGCAAGACCTACGAGCCTATGGAGCACGTCGTCATCGACGTTCCCTCCCAGTATCAGGGTGCTGTCATGACCGGTCTGGGCCAGCGCAAGGCCATCCTGCAGCAGATGGAGTCTCTGGGTTCCGACCGTGTGCGTCTGGAGTTCCGTATGCCCAGCCGCGGCCTGTTCGGCTACCGCAACCAGTTCCTGACCGATACCCACGGCGAGGGCATCATCAACCAGATCTTCGACGGCTATGACGTCTGGGCTGGCATGATCGCCAACCGCTCCACCGGTTCTCTGGTCAGCTTTGAGACCGGTGAGGCCGTCACCTACGGCCTGTTCAACGCGCAGCAGCGCGGCACTCTGCTGGTGGGCGCCGGCGAGAAGGTCTACGAGGGCATGGTCATCGGCTACACCGCTTCCGGCGAGGACGTCGATGTCAACGTCTGCAAGACCAAGCACCTGACCAATACCCGTGCTTCCGGCTCTGACGACGCTCTGCGCCTCATCCCCATCAGCAAGCTGAGCCTCGAGGGCTGCCTCGAGTTCCTGGCTCAGGACGAGCTGCTGGAGGTCACTCCTGAGAACCTGCGCATCCGCAAGCAGATCCTCAACCACGAGCAGCGCATGAAGGCCAAGAGCAAGATGAAGTAATTCGTCCCTCTGCCCTTCTCCATAAAAACAAAACGTCCCGTCCTCTGCACTCTATGTGCAAAGGGCGGGATTTTTGTTTGTCTTTATTCCTCTTCTCCGGTCATTTTCTGCCGGGCCAGCGCCTGCAGTTCTTCCAGTGAGCTCACCTTCACCTTGTTCGTCTTGTGCTTTTGGAAATGCTTTGCCCCCTTTGCGTCCCGGTGATGGCCGTGTCCCCGATGGGTCGGCTTCGGCGGTTTTGCGGCAGGGACACTCCCCGTCTCCGGGAGCTGACTGTTTTTCCGGTAGAGGTCGTGCTGGACGATGTATTCCAAATACTCCATGATGGTCTTCTTGTGAATGGCCTGACTGTGATAGCCGGGGATGTCCTCACTCTCAGTCAGATGGCTCCTATGGGTGTTCTTGTGATAGAGCCAGATCTTATCTTTTCCCTTCCAGACGAGCCGCCACCCGCCGATGGACGTCGTGACGTCGATCTCGCCATCCCGCAGCACACACTGCATCCCTCTCTGGCCGCAGAAGGACTCTATCTGCGTCCGGGTCTGCCCATACCGGATGCCCAGCGGTGAACACCGGTCGCAGGCCGTCAGGCCGAGGGCTGCCGCATCGGCTCTCCCGAAAAGCGGCTTCCACTGCAGATAGTCCGGCCCCTCCCGGAACGGTTTGCAGCAGGGGCAGGCACGGTCATGGTAAAGCTTTTGCGGGTCGCCCTCCCGGTAGAACAGCTTCGGTGCCGGCGGATAATTCTGCGGCGTCCCCAGAGCACCTGCGTGAGGCTGGAACTTCACTGCGTGCAGCCGCTCCATCTCCCAGAGATACAGCGCCTTCTTCTTTTGGCAGTCTCTGCAGAGGGCAGCACCTTCCAGAAGCACCTGCGGCGTACAGGGCTGTCCGCCCGTCAGGCCGAGATGACTGCATCCCGGCAGGTGGACGGTGTTTGTCCTGGGGTTAAGGCAGAGTTCTGTCTGCGTCCACTCCTCGCTCTGCGTCGCAAGCTGGCTCACCCTGTCCCACAGCTCAAGCAGAAAGCCCGCCCGGTATTTCGGCTGGTAAAACGTCTCCCGGGTCGTCTGGACATGAAACGCCCTCAGCACCTGCTGAAAAGGCACCCGGCCCCTCTTTCCGGGGCGGACGACTGCTCCCAGCAGTTCTTCCAGCAGAACGACTTTCGCCGTGCAGAGGCGATGTCCGCAGTCATGCATCGCCTGCCGGAACAGCTCATGCTCTTTCCGGCTCCACAGGACCAGAACGTCATAGGCCGGGAAGGTCTCCGCTACTGTATTCAAAATCTCTTTTCGCGGCTTTGCCGTTTCCAGTACCGTGATGTTGTGGTAAACAGCATCTTTTGTCCACTGCGTCAGGGCGCTCATGTCGTCCAGATGGGTGTAGCGTCCGTACCGCGTCATTCCATTCGGGCTGTAAGACTGACAGCAGACCGCAAAAATATCGCCCGGCCCGGGCATTTCGGCCCGGGCATTCCACATGAGCGTCACAAACAGGTACTTCATTTTTACCGTCCTTTCCTCTGGCCGTGCTCTCTTCTGCCTCCTATTTTACAAATCATCTGTCCGATAAAACTCTCTTTTGAGATTTTTTGCAGCAAAAATGCCCTGGATCCTGCGATTCAGGGCATTTGCCATTGTATTTTTGAAATTTCAGCCTGCATAGGCGCTGCCGGGCGTCCATGCATTATCGGCAGAATACTTGGCGTGGTTGCGCAGATAGGTCACCCACGCGCCGTAGCCGTTGCCCGCCGAGAAGTGGACGCCGTCCGGCGCAGCCAGCACCTCTTTCAGGTTGCCCTCGCCGTCGGCCAGCGTCTCCCACAAATCGAGGTAGACACAGCCCTTATCTGCGGCCAGCAGGGCCAGCTGCTCGTTCACCGAGCGGATGATGTCCGAGGCAAGGCCCGGCTTTTCCGCTGCGGCCTCGGGGCGGACAGGCGGGATGGACTCCACATAGATGACACAGTCCTCTCCCAGCGTCTGGCGCAGCACGTCCAGCATCTGGCCGTAGTAAGCGAGGAAGCGGTCCGCCGCACCCACGGTGGTCAGGGTGTTGGTACCCAGCAGGATATACAGCTTCTTGGGCTGAGCAGCGGCCAGCACGTCCAGCGCGACTTCCTCGCCCCGCACACTGCTCTTGACGGCGCTGCGGTTGACGATGGCATCCGGACCGACGCCGGTGTAGCCGCAGATGAGCGCACCGCCGAGGTTGATCTTATAGTCGGAGAAGCCCACCGTCAGGCTGTCGCCAAGGAAGGCGGCATCGGAGAAGTAGCTCAAATCAACCTGGCCGCTGGCGGGCTGACGGATAACGCTGCTGTCGTAGGCTTTGACGCTGTAGGCTCCCGCCGTCTGACGGGCCGGGCCGAACTGTTCGAGGGTCACGGCGGGCGTGCCGTCTGCCGCCGCGTTCTCCCCGCCGCTGACGGCGCTGTCGGTGGTGCTGTCCGCCGCGCCCTGCATGGGCAGCGGAGCCAGAATATTCTGCGCCGTGCCGTTGGCCGTCACGGTGGGCAGCTCTTCGGGCTGTGCCTGTCCATGCTCGAGGATGGCCGTGATGGCGAAGCTCACCAGCAGGATGCCGGCCACGGCCCCCGCAAACCGGATGACGCCGCCGGGACCGCCTCTGCGGCGCCGGCCCGTGCTATGATAATCGTGTGAAATGCCCATAAAGGTGTTCCCGCTTTCGTTGGTTCTGCTCTTAGTCTGCCCGGGCGTCGGCGGGTTATCCCCGCTTTCCGGCCCGTCAGAGCTATGCAGAACCTATTTTATCATAATTTTTTTGCCTCTGCAACCAATTAGGACTTGCATACAACAGGCAAAACGGTTACAATAGAAGAAGAGCAGGTTTTTGCACACATTTCTCGAAGTGCTTGCACGACCTGCCAGAATTTTTGTGCGAGTTGCAGTCATCGATTGTTGGCTGTTCCCCCGTCTGTACACTGTGCAGGGTGTACGGACCGCGAAACGGGGACAGCGCGGAGCGGTGCTGCGGCGCACAGGAAGTCCAATTTATCGGTAAATGGTACAAGGAGGTTCTCATGGCCAAGAATGTCATCATCGGCCAGAGCGGCGGCCCTACCGCCGTCATCAATTCCAGTCTTGCAGGCGTCTATAAAGCCGCCTGCAGTCTGGGCGCAGACAAGGTCTACGGCATGAAGTACGGCATCGAGGGATTGCTGAAAGAGGAACTCGTGGAGCTGAACGTCCTGCTGGACGACCGGCTCAGCATCGAGCTGCTCAAGCGCACGCCGTCCAGCTACCTGGGCAGCTGCCGCTACAAGCTCCCCGAGCCGGAGGCGGACTCCACGCCCTACGTCAAGCTGTTCACCCTGTTTGACAAGTACGACATCTGCGCGGTGTTCTACATCGGCGGCAACGACTCGATGGACACCATCGCCAAGCTGAGCCGCTACGGCGCACAGGTAGGCAGTGCGGTGCGTTTTATCGGTGTACCCAAGACCATCGATAATGACCTCTGCCTCACCGACCACACCCCCGGCTACGGCTCTGCGGCCAAGTACATCGCCACCATCCTCAAGGAAGTCATCCGTGACTCCTCCGTCTACGACATCCGCAGCGTGACTGTAGCCGAGATCATGGGCCGTCACGCCGGATGGCTGGCCGGTGCGGCCTGCCTCGCAGGCGGCGACGACAGCGACGGCCCCGACCTCATCCTTCTGCCGGAAGTCCCCTTTGACCAGGACAAGTTCCTCGCCAGAGTGGATGAGCTGCAGCGGGTGAAGTCCAACGTCATCATCGCGGCCAGCGAGGGCGTCAAGACCGCCGACGGCACTTATCTGTGCGACCTCGTGTCCACGGCAGGCCAGCTGGACGCCTTCGGCCACAAAGCCATCCTCAGCGGCACCAGCCGCTATCTGTCCGACCTCATCCACGACAAGCTGAACTGCAAGAGCCGCGCCATCGAGTTCTCGACGCTGCAGCGCTGCGCCAGCCATCTGGCCAGCCGCACCGACGTGACCGAGTCCTACGCCGTGGGCGGCGCAGCGGCAGCCGCAGCCTTTGCCGGCGAGACGGGCAAAATGATCGCACTCAAGCGCGTTTCCGAGTATCCCTACCAGTGCATCACCGAAGCGGTGGACGTCCAGCAGGTGGCAAACCTCGAAAAGAAGGTGCCGCTGGACTGGATCACCCCCGACGGGATGCAGGTGACGGCGGCGTTCGAGGAATACGCCCGCCCGCTCATCCTCGACGAGGTCACCCCCGTCTACGTCAACGGTACGCCCCGCCACATCTGCCTGTAAGGAAACTCGCTTCTCCCCTTCCCCGCGTCTGTTTTCGTGCTCCTGCACGATTTTATAAAGCCGAAACAGAAAAACAAAAAAGGAGAAATCATCATGGGTAAAAATGCAATCGTTGGCCAGTCCGGCGGCCCCACCTCTGTCATCAACGCAAGTCTGGCTGGTGTGTTCGAGAGCTGCAAGAGCCGCGGCGCGGACATCGTCTACGGCATGTGCAACGGCGTCGCCGGTCTGCTGGAGGAGCGGGTCGTGGACCTGTCCACCCTGCTGACCGATGACCTCGACATCGAGCTGCTCAAGCGCACCCCCTCCAGCTTCCTCGGCAGCTGCCGCTACAAGCTGCCCGACTGGCACACCGACGAGGCCGTGTACAAGAAGCTCTTCGCCATCCTCGAAAAGCTGGACATCGGCTACTTCTTCTACATCGGCGGCAACGACTCGATGGACACCATCGGCAAGCTGGCTGAGTACGGCGAGTGCATCCAGAGCGACATCCGCTTCATGGGCGTGCCTAAGACCATCGACAACGATCTGATGGTCACCGACCACACCCCCGGCTACGGCTCTGCGGCCAAGTACATCGGCGTGGTGATGAAGGAGATCATCCGCGACGCCACCGTCTACGGCACCAAGTATGTCACCGTCGTCGAGATCATGGGCCGCAACGCCGGCTGGCTGACCGCCGCCGCCGCACTGGCCAAGAGCGACGACTGCGAGGGCGTGGACATGATCTGCCTGCCCGAAGTCCCCTTCAATGTGGAGCACTTCGTCGAGAAGGTGCGCGTGATGCAGGAGAAGAAGCCCAGCATCGTCATCGCGGTGTCTGAGGGCGTCAAGCTGGAGGATGGCCGCTATGTCTGTGAGCTGGCCGACGATGTCCACGCGGTGGATGCTTTCGGCCACAAGGCCCTGACCGGCACCGCCCGCTATCTGGCCAACGTCGTGGCCCGCAATCTGGACACCAAGACCCGCTGCATCGAGCTTTCCACCCTGCAGCGCTGCGCCGGCCACCTGACCAGCCGCACCGACATCACCGAGGCCTATCAGGTCGGCGGTGCTGCTGTCAAAGCTGCGTTTGAGGGCGTCACCGGCCAGATGGTGGCCCTGAAGCGTATCTCCAACAGCCCCTATCAGTGTACCACTGAGCTGCACCCCATCAGCGAGGTCGCAAATCTCGAGAAGAAGGTGCCGCTGAGCTGGATGAACGAGAATCACACCCAGATGACGGAAGATTTCCTTGCTTACGCACGGCCCCTCATCCAGGCTGAGCTGACCCCGCTCTACATCGCCGGTCTGCCTCACCACATCTACATGAAGCCCCAGAAGTAAGCGTTCTGTTTCGCAAACATCCATCCGCACCCCTGCACCCTGTGTGCAGGGGTGCATTTTTGTACGGAAAAAGCTTTGATTTTACTTGTATTTTACCTGAAATCGTATTATAATACTATCTGCGTCGCTCGCTGTTGAGCGGCGCGTTTTTTCGTGAGTACCATCTGATATTTGAGGAGGCAGAGTATTTTCATGGCACAGAATACCCGGACAGGCGATTTGACCAGCGGCCCCATGCTGCAAAAGATCATCCTGTTTTCCCTGCCGCTGGCTGCATCCAGCATCCTGCAGCTGCTGTTCAACGCAGCCGATGTCGTCGTCGTGGGACGCTTTGCGGGCAGCACGGCGCTGGCCGCTGTCGGCTCCAACGGTGCGCTCATCAACCTGCTGGTCAACCTGTTCGTGGGCCTGTCGCTGGGCGCGAACGTCGTTGCGGCCCGCTGCTTCGGCGCGAAGGATGATGAGGGCGTCCGCAACACCGTCCAGACCTCCGTGACGCTGGGCCTCGTCAGCGGCTTCTTTCTGGCCGTGGTGGGCTTTTTTGCCGCCCGCGTCCTGCTGGAGCTGATGAGCTGCCCGGAGGACGTCATCGGCCTGTCCACCCTCTACCTCAAGATATATTTCATCGGTATGCCCATGACCATGCTGTACAACTTCAGCTCGGCCCTCCTGCGCGCCGTGGGCGACACCAGGCGGCCTCTGTTCTGTCTGGCCGTGGCGGGCGCCATCAATGTGGTGCTGAACCTCGTGTTCGTCATCCTCTTCTCCATGAGCGTGGCGGGCGTCGCTCTGGCCACCATCATCAGCCAGACCGTCTCCGCCTGCATGGTCACGGCCCTGCTGGTGAAGGAGAAAGGCCCGCTCCACCTCGACCTCGGCCATCTGGGCTTCCATGCGGGGGCTCTGGGCCAGATCTTGCGCATCGGCCTGCCTGCCGGTCTGCAGAGCACCGTGTTCAGCCTTTCCAACGTCGTCATCCAGTCGGCGGTCAACTCCTTCGGCTCCATCGTCGTGGCCGGCAACTCTGCCGCTTCCAACCTCGAGGGCTTCGTCTATACCGCCATGAACGCTTTCGCCCAGGCTGCTGTCACCTTCACGAGCCAGAACATGGGCGCCCGCCGGTACGACAACCTGGACCGCGTCATGCGCAACTGCCTGCTCTGCGCCGCCGTCACCGGCCTCGTGCTGGGCGGCGGTGCTTCCCTGCTGGGCGAACCGCTGCTCCACTTCTACTCCTCCGATGAGGTCGTGGTGACTGCCGGTCTGGCCCGTATGCACATCATCTGCACCACCTATCTGCTCTGCGGCTGCATGGATGTACTGGCCAGCTGTCTGCGCGGCCGGGGCTACTCCGTCCTGCCGATGGTGGTCAGCCTCGTGGGCAGCTGTCTGCTCCGCCTCGTCTGGATCGCCACCATCTTCCAGCTGTTCCACACCACCACGATGCTTTACCTCAGCTACCCCGTCAGCTGGATCCTCACCGCACTGGTGCATCTGGCCTGTCTGCTGGTGGTGCGGCATAAGATGAACGAGAACCTTAAAGTTGCTGCACAGCGGTAAGCTGTGCCTTCGTCAGAGCGATACGATCGCAGTGCAAGAGCTGTTTGGCAGCGTCCTTGCCCTCTCAGGCGGGCTTGCGCCCGCCAGCTCCCCCAAAGGGGGAGCCATTGGCGAAGAGATGAAGCCTTGCGGAATGCCAAAGCCTCCCCTCGGGTAGGGGAGGTGGCAATGCGAAGCATTGACGGAGAGGTTGAGTCCAGCAGCGGCTCACGGTCAGGCTGTCCTTCATACAACCTCTCAGTCTGCTTCGCAGACAGCTCCCCCTAGTAGGGGAGCCTCTGGCGGAGCGGAAAAGTTTCCTATGGAAGACGAAGCGCTGCGGAATGCCAAGGCCTCTCCTACCGAGGAGAGGTGGCACGCCGTCAGGCGTGACGGAGAGGTTGTACAAAGGGAAGCCTGCCCATAACCAAAAAAGCCCCCGGCACGATGCGGAACGTGCCGGGGGCTTTTCGTACAAAGCGGAGGGATGCGGAAACTCTCCGCCCTGGGGGTTGGTTATTTAGTGGATCAGTTCGCTGTGGTCTGCGCCGCCCACGGTGAGGGTGGCAGAGCTGCCGCTGTGGGTGAGGGTGAAGAGGGTGTCCTCCGCGCCCAGCGACAGCATGGTATCGATGTCCAGCGCCGTCTCACGGCTCTTTGTGCGGAAGACGAGGGTATCTACGCCCTGCGCTTTCAGTTCTGCCAGATTGCCCAGACAGCCGAAGAGGGTGGCGGTATCAGAATCTGCCGTGACGATGCAGCGGGTAGACTCCTGATGCATCTCATAGGCAGCGCCCTCAACGGTCAAAGCTGCGTATGCATTCCTGCCGTTCTGCTCCTCCACAGGTGCAGGAAGTGCAGGCTCGTATTCGGTCCTTGTGGAGCCGCAAGAAGAACATTCATACACTTTTTTGCCCTGCTGGCCGACAGCCGCAGGAGTAGAGGAGACAAGTGTCCATTCATGCACATGCCCAGCGGACAGCTTGGAGTCGATCCGGGTGACCGTAGCCCCACCGCTGGTATTTACATCCAGCTCTTTACCAGCTTTGCCTTTTGCACCGCCGCCTGTGCCGATGGCCGCGCCTGCACCGAAACTGCTACCGCCCGAGCCGCCTTTTGCAGTCACCTGCGCACCGCCGCCGATCTCGACCTCTGCGACCTGCGTATCACCGTAGCCGCCGCCAATGCCGCTTCCAAATCCGCTACCCACGGCATCGACAACACCGCCGAGGATACGAACAGTCGATTTTTCTTGCTGTCAGTGCCGCCGCCAATGCCTGTAACATTAGAGTAGCCGTTCTTAGCAGGTATCGCAGTTACCGTGCCGTCAAGGATGGTGACATCTCCCGAGCCCATATTACCGCCGCCGATCGCTGCCGCATGGCCATTCGCCATTGCGGTCACCTTTCCGTTCTTGATGGTAACTTTGCCCGAGCCCTCATTATTACCGCCGCCAATACCTGCCCCACCACCCGATCCATAAGCAGTTACCTCACCGCCGGAAATGGTCACTTCACCATTTCCACCGATGGAGCCGCCGCCAATGCCTGCAGCTCTTAGTCCACCTTCTGCATAGATTTTTCCGTTTGCAATTTCCAGCTTCGAGGTGCTTTGACGATATCCTCCTCCACCAATACCCGCACTCTGTTCACCGCCATACGCGTTCAAAGAGGAGCTTGTATCTTCTGCTGTGATGGTCAGCTTTCCGCTCGAAGTTTCATCATTCTTTTCCACACCGGCGCGGCCCCATCCACTCTTCAGGGTGTTATCCCCCTCCAGCTTCAGGGTCGTGTCGCCCGCGCCCTCGACGGACATTGCAGCTTTTCCAGTGCCATATTCTCCACCGCTCACATCGATATTCACATCTTCGATCGTGACCGTCGTATCCTTTTTGGTGCAGTTGTTGATGATCTTGATGATATTCTTCACCGCTTCGTTCACAGCCTTTGTCACCGTGCTGGCAGTGTTGTCCTCATAGGTCATGATGTCCTTGTCGTCATCTTCGTCCTCTGCGGCCTCCTCGACAGGCTTCGGCCCGGTCGGTGCCTCGAGGGTGGCGGCGTCGGTCTTCCCTTCGGGCTTCTGCGTGTCCGGCGTGTCCGGCGTCTTCGGCTCAGCATCCGCAGGCTCGTCCTTTTTCTGGGCTTCCCCGCTGTTCACGTTCTCGGGCCAGACGACGAGCTCCGTGCCGGTCTTCTCCGCAGGCTCTCCCGGCTCGGCATCCACCACCGGCTTCTGTCCTTCAGCCTCGTCCGCCGTGTCTTCGTCTGCCGACCCGTCAGACTTGTTCTCAGTTTGTTTGTCCGGGTTCTTGCCGCCCTTGATGACTACGTCCGTGTCATCTTTCTCGCCGATGTCCTTATCGTCTTTCGCATCGCCGACACGGACATAGGTGTCGCCGTCTTCCGTAACGGTCACCGTAATATTACCGTCATCGATATAATAATCCTTTGCCAGTGCCGCCGGGGCTGCCGCCGAAAGCGCCACACTCAGGGCCAGGGCGGCTGCCGCCGCACGCTTCATATTTTTCCGTAACCGCATACTCTTTTTTACCTCCTGAATGATTGCAGGGTCTCTGCGGTTCTATTTTACCCCCCCCCCCTATATCTTTGTCAAGTCCTTTTCATGACATACCAGCGTAGATTCATGAATGGTATGACTTTTCCGGCATAGCAAAAAAGAACAGCCCCGCCTTTCCGGAGAAACGCGGAGCTGTATCATTTTATAGCCTCTTCGCCAGCAGATACCGGTCATACCCGCCGTACATCTCCCGGCGGCAGACGATCTCAAAGCCGCTGGCCAGGGCGTTGTTGAGGCTGTACTGATTCTCCGGGCTGACGGTGGCCCCGATGCCCACGATGCCCGGGCGGAGCCGGGCAAGCGCCGCTTCCAGCAGCTTCCGCTGCAGACCGTTGCCCCGGTAGTCGGGGTGGACGATGGCGCTGTCGGCGTTGGCCCAGCCGTCCCACTCTTCTCGCGGGATGCCCATAAAGGCGGCGTAGTTGTGCGCGTCCTGCCCGCAGTAGCGCAGGATGAAGTAGGCCCCCAGCCGCCCGCCGTCCCACCCGCCGATGCACAGGTCCTCTTTCAGATAGCGGGCGATGTTTTCCAGCGTGTCGGGTACGAACTGCTCCGGGTGGGGCATCGCGGCCCGCACCTCGTTCTGCAAGGCGTAAAAGGCGGCGGCATCCTCCGGCCCGGCGGCGCGCAGGGTCATGGTGCGGCTTGCGGGCCGGCCGCACACTTTGTGCAGAAGAAGTTCCATTCTTGCTCTATCCCTCCAAAATAAATCATACTTTCCGGCTGATTCCAGTATAAATGCCGTTTGAATCATTGTCAATTTATGCTATAATATTTGCAGAAAGAGTTTTTGTGCTCAGGCACAGCTTTTTCGGAAGTCCAGGCAGGGCCGCCCTGCCCGTGTACCGGAGGAAACGAACCATGAGAGATTCCAGCTTATCCCCTTCCAGCCGTCTGGGTGGTGCTGTCATCAGCGACCGCATCGTCAGCGCTCTGCTGGAGGAACTGCGCACAGGCCGCTATGCACAGACCGACCGTCTGCCCGCTGAGGTAGACCTTGCCGCCGAACTCGGCGTCAGCCGCACCGTCATCCGCGATGCGCTGAGCGAGATGGAGCGTGCGGGTTACATCGAGCGGGTGCGCGGCATCGGCACAGTGGTCAACCGAAGTGTCCTGAACCTGCGCAGCCGGTTGGACCAGAAGCTGGAGTATTACCCGCTCATCCGCAGCTTTGGCAGCTACCCCCACGCCGACGGCATCCAGATCTACCCCGTCCGCGCAGGCGAAGAGCTGGCCTGTGATCTGGCCATCGAGCCCGGCGACGATGTCATCTGCATCAAGAAGCGCATCCTCGCCGACACCACCCCCGTCATCTACTCCATCGACTACCTGCCCCGCGCCCTGTTTGGGAACCGGGACTACACCCGCATCGACCTGTCGGGTGACATCTTCGATGTCCTGGAGCGGGAGTGCCGCCAGCAGGTAGCCTCCAATGTGGCCCACCTCAAGGCCAGCTGCGGCGACGAGCCCATCCGAGCCGCCATGCGTCTGGCCCCGGGCGAGGCCATGCTGCTGCTGGATGAGATATGCTACAACCGGCTCTGCCATCCCGTCATGCGTTCGTTGAGCTACTACACGAACTTCTTCGACTTCTCGATTCTTCGAAAGCTTCTTTGACGGAGGGAAACAAAAAATATGCGTCATCTGATCGATCCGTTGGATTTCAGTCAGCAGGAGATCACCTCTCTGCTGGACCTGGCCGACCGCATCTGCGCCGACCCGGCTGCCTATCAGGACGTGGCCGCCCACAAAAAGCTGGCCACCCTGTTCTACGAGCCGTCCACCCGTACCCGCCTTTCGTTTGAGGCCGCGATGCTGAACCTCGGCGGACATGTCCTCGGCTTCCCGAGCGAGACCGTCTCCAGTGCATCCAAGGGCGAGAGCGTGGCCGACACCATCCGCGTCGTCTCCTGCTATGCCGACATCGTGGCCATGCGTCACCCCAAGGAGGGCGCACCGCTGCGGGCCAGCCGGTACTCCCGCATCCCTGTCATCAACGCAGGCGACGGCGGCCACCAGCACCCGACCCAGACCATGACCGACCTGATGACCATCCGCCGCCGCAAGGGCCGTCTGAACGACCTGACCATCGGCCTGTGCGGCGACCTCAAGTTTGGCCGCACCGTCCACTCCCTCATCAAGACCATGGCGCGCTGTGAGAACATCCGCTTCGTCCTCATCAGCCCCGAGGAGCTGCGGGTGCCGGACTACATCATCACCGACGTGCTCGAGGCCAACCACATCCCCTACAAGGAGACCCGCAGCCTCGAGGAGTCCATGCCCGAGCTGGACATCCTCTACATGACCCGCGTCCAGAAGGAGCGTTTCTTCAACGAGGAAGACTATGTCCGTCTGAAGAACAGCTATATCCTCACCAAAGAGAAGATGGCCCTTGCCAAGCCCGACATGGCCGTGCTCCATCCCCTGCCCCGCGTCAATGAGATCACGCTGGACGTGGACGACGACCCCCGCGCCGCCTACTTTGAGCAGGTGCAGAACGCCGTCTACGTCCGCATGGCGCTGATCATGACACTGCTGGGCCTCAAGGACCCCAAGGCTGAAAAGGAGGGCAACTGAGATGCTGAACATTGATGAAATTCAGAACGGTATCGTCATCGACCATATCAAGGCAGGCACGGCCATCGGCCTGATGGACCTGCTGGGCATCAAGGGCAACCGCACCTCCAGTGTGGCCCTCATCCAGAACGCCCGCAGCCACAAGGCAGAGTCGGGCCGGAAGGACATCATCAAGGTGGAGGGCGACGCCTCCTGGCTCAACCTCGACGTGCTGGCCTATCTCGACCCCGACATCAGCGTGACCGTCATCGAGAACGGCAAGGCCGTCAAGAAGGAAAAGCCCCAGCCCCCAAGCGTCTGGTCAACATCGTGCGGTGCAAGAACCCCCGCTGCATCTCCTCCATCGAGGAAGAGTGCGACCAGATCTTTGAGCTGAGCTCCAACGGCAAGTATCGCTGCATCTACTGCGAGCAGGAGCTGCAGGTCAAGCCGGAATAATAGAAAATAAACGATAAAAGCCGCCTGTCATTCAACGAACGACAGGCGGCTTTGCTTTTTGATCCTCAGACTTTCCGGCGCAGCAGGCTCATCGGCGGCAGCTCCGGGGTGGGGATGGTATAGCGCTCCATCGCGTGGGGCGTGGACTCCATCAGCTCACCGGCCTCATTCTTGATCCACGCGGGGTTCAGTGGGATGCTGCGGCCATCCGGGCAGAGCACCTCCAGCGTGTCGCCGAGGCTCCACTTGCCCCGCTGCTGGCAGCTGGCGACGCCGTTCTCCCAGCCGTCCACCGTACCGACAAACTCCCACTCGCGGATGTAAGTCGCGCTGTCGGTGGCCTGACGGGCCTGCTCCCGGCCAAAGTAGAAGCCGGGCGAATAGTGGCGGTGGCTGGTGCGGGTCAGCTCATCCAAAACCTCTTCCGGCAGCTCGAAGTTCTCGTTCATCGGGTCGGCCAGATACTGGTCGAGGGCGCGGCGGTAGGCCGCCGTCACGCTGGCGACGTAGTAGAACGTCTTGGCGCGGCCCTCGATCTTGAGGCTGTCCACGCCCGCCTTGCAGATGAGGTCGAGGAAGGGCGCGGTACACAGATCGTTGGCGTTCAGGATGTAGCTGCCGTTCTCGTTCTCGCCGATCTCATAGAGCTGGCCCGGGCGGGTCTCCTCGCTGAGATAGTACTTCCAGCGGCAGGGCTGGGCGCACTGGCCGCGGTTTGCGTCGCGGCCTGCCATGTAGTTGGAGAGTAGGCAGCGGCCCGAGACGCTCATGCACATGGCGCCGTGGACGAAAGCCTCAATTTCCAGCTCCGGCGGGGTCTTGTCGCGGAGGGTGGCGATGTCCTGCAGGGTCATCTCCCGGGCCAGCACCACCCGCTTCGCGCCCATGTTGTAGGCGGCGCGGGCAGCGGCCCAGTTGGTGATGCCGGTCTGGGTGGACATGTGGACGTCGATGTCGGGCGCGAAGGTCTTGCAGGCGTCCAACACGCCGAGGTCGGCCACGATGAAGGCGTCCACACCGGCGGCGGCAGCGTCCTTGATGGCCTGAGGCAGACGGTCAGCCTCCTCGTTGGTGGGCAGGGTGTTCATGGTCAGGTAGACCTTGCGGCCCCGGGCGTGGGCATAGATGACGCCCTCGCTCAGCTGCTCCGGGGTGAAGTTGGTGGGTGCAGAGCGCATCCCGAACTCGGGCAGAGCGCAGTAAACGGCGTCCGCGCCGTAGTTGATGGCATACCGCAGGCGCTCGAGGTCGCCTGCCGGGGCCAGAAGTTCCGGTATCTGTAACATGGTATTCCTCTTTTACTTCATACTTTTATTAACTTTAGCCGCCTCATCGCAGTTTTTCTGGTGGTCTGCGTAGGTGCGGGCGTAGTAGTAGTGACCGGCAAGGTCTGTGACAAAGAAATAGGCGTCCTTCGCCTCATCGTCGGGCTGCGGGGCAAGCGCCGCACGGATGGCCGCGATGCCGGGGTTGGAGATCGGGCCGGCGGAGAGGCCGGTGCAGGTGTAGGTGTCGTAAAGCTTCCCGAATGTTCTCCGGGATGCTGTCCCAGCCGCCGTAGTAGGGCGCGACCCAGTTCCAGAGGTAGTTGTTGTCGGCGTCGCTCTGGACGTAGCTGGAGGTGTTGCTCTGCAGTTTGGGGTAGGGCGAACCCTCGGCCAGACGGTTGCGGAACACCTGCGCCACATTATCGTCCTGATCGTTGCCGGCCTCCTCCTGCACGAAGGACGCCAGAGTGACCACCTCGGAGAGGGTCATCCCCTGCTTTTCCATCTCGGCATACATCTCATCGGTGATCTGCTTGTCGAAGTGAGAATAGAACGTCTCAACGTAATGATGGACGGTGTCATCCTTCCGAAAATCGTAGGTATCCGGGAAAAGATACCCCTCGCACTTGAGGAAGCGGTCCGGGGCGTCCTTGTCGTCGGGGACGTACTGCCAGAACCTGTACTGGCTGAAGTCGCCGGTGTTGGCCTCCTTGAGGAAGTCTTCGGCGCTGCACAGCCCGGCATCCTCCATTTTTTTCGCAATGGCGATGGCCGTCGTACCCTCGGGGAAGGTCAGCCGGACGCTGTCGGCCTTCGCGTAGGCGGAAAGCGCCTCGATGATGTCGTCGTAGGAGCTGCCGGGGGCGAGGTCGAACTCACCGTATTGGAGCTTGCCTGCCGCGCCCTGCTTGCCTGCATACCAGCGGAAGACGTGGGGGTACTTGATGACGCCCGCCGTCTTGAGCTTCTGGGCGATGGCTGCCACGCCGCTGCCCTGCTGGATGCTCACACTCACCGGTTCGCCAGCGGAAGCACTGCCGTTGATCTCTTTTCGGATGGCCAGCAGACAGCCGCCCGCCGCCAGTACCAGGATCAGCAGCACGATCAGGATCATTTTCGTTGCGCCGCCTTTTCTGCTTTTTTTGTGTTTTGCATCGTGTGCCATGTACACACTCCTTTACCATTCCGTTCAGCTTTCCATCATCAGCCGCATATAGCTTTCTTCCACATCGAAAGGCTCCGCGTCGAACCGTATCATGCCGTAGTCCTGCCGGGTGCCTTCGCCGAGGAAAAGGTTCTGAGCCGCGCCCACTGTGATGACGGCGCGCTCCACGATGACCTCCTTCTCCCGGGCCGCTTCCATCAGCACCTCGGCAGAACGGTCGTCTTCGGCCATCAGTTCCACAAAATAGAGGGTGTCCTCCCGGCGGAAGTAGATGCCGTAGCCCTTCTCGTTGGACACGATGGTCGCGCCCCGGGCGTAGAGGTCGGTCAGCACGACGGCCATCTGCTCCGGCGGGAACTGGACGGTATCGGGATAGAAGCGCTCCCGCAGCTCACAGAGCTTGCGGGCCGTCACGGAGTCGAACTCCGCCTGACTCCACAGGTTGCGGGACACCTCCCGGGGCAGGCAGCGGAGGGCAAAAGCCCGCTGGAAACCCTTGTTTTCCAGCAGTGCGGCCTGCTCCTGTCCGACCGGAACGGCCACGGTGAAGCCCGCGCCCCGCAGCTTCTGCTGCGCACAGAGATAGTCCACGAGTCCTGCCAGAATCAGGCTTCCCTGCCCGCAGAGGCCGTAGAGGTAGCTGCCGCTGCGTCCCTTGAGGGTGACGGGGACCGCCAGCGCCGCAGCGACGATCTCGTCATTTTCCTCAGCGACGTAGATATTTTCCGCCCCGGCGAATTTTTTCCAGAGCCGTCTTGATGAACTCGGCGCTGTCGCCGCGTTCTTTCTGCCACAGTGCCACGACTGCCGCCTCATCCGACGGCTGCATCAAACGATACATTGATAGTATCCCTCCCATTTTCGCGGTTATCCGAGCTCTTTTTCCGCCAGCGCCCGCACCTCGGCCTGAATCTCCTCGATGGTGCGCATGGCTCCATTTTCCGTGCAATGGACGGTGGCCCAGCCCAGATGCGCCGCACAGTACTCGGCGGCACGGCGGCTGCGGGCCAGATATTCGATGTCCTTTTCGTGGACGTCCTTCCTGCTCTCGTCGCCATGGTAGCGGCCGGTCATGAGCTTCTGGCTCACAGCGGGGTCTACCTGTAAGTACACCACAGCGTCCGGCGCGGGCAGGCCCAGCAGCCTGTATTCGTAGTCAAAGGCCCAGCGGAGGAAATCGTCCCACTGCTCCGGCGGGAGCTTGGAGCACTGATGCACCGCGTTCGACGTGGTGTAGCGGTCGGCGATGACGATGCCGCCCGCCTCGTAGAAGCTGCCCCACTTGGTCTTATAGCTGGCGTACCGGTCCACCGCATAGAAGCTGGACGCCGCATAGGGGTTGACGTCGTCGGGTTTGTCGCCGAACTGACCGGAAAGGTACATCTTCACCAGCGCACTGGAATCGCTCTCGTAGTCCGGAAAGGTGATCTCCATCACCCTTCGACCGCTTTCGGCCAGATGGGCGGCCAGCAGCTTTGCCTGGGTGGCCTTGCCGGAGCCGTCCAGCCCTTCGATGACAAGAAGCCTGCCCTTGCTCATTCTGCCTTCTCCCCTTTCAGCGCGGCGTACCGGGCGCGGACTTCGGCGGTGCGGCCGCAGCACATCTTGCCCTCCGGGCAGGGGCCGGACACGCAGGCCGGGCCGGCGGTGCGGAAGATATGGGGTGCCACCGGGTAGACCAGCCGCAGCATCTCTTCGGCCAGCTGCCGTATCTCCCACTGGGCGCGGTTGCAGCAGCGCAGGTGGAAGAAATTCTGCAGGCTGCGGGCGTTCATGGTCACCACCATCTTGGTCTCGCAGGCGTTGGGCAGGACAAAGCGGGCGTCCTCGTTGGCCTGCTTGGAAGCCTTGGCCCGGGCCTGCTTTTCGGGCAGACCTTCGGCCATCAGGCGGGCGGTGTGGCCGTCTTCCAGCTTCTGCACGAGGTCGAGGTAGCGCCTGGCGTCCTCGTTCATGCTCTCGATGAACGCCGTCTTTGCCTCGGGGATGGCCTCGATCTCGGGCGGGATGACGTAGCGAAAATCATCCAGACGGACGTACCGCTGACTCTGGACGCTGAAGGACGCGATGCGGTGACGGGTGATCTGGGCCAGCAGGGTACGGCTGACGCCCTCGATGCCGAAGGTGAAGCTTGCGTGCTCGATGGGGCTGGCGTGGCCCAGATCGCTGAGCATGGTCAGGAAGCGGGCAGTCTTTTCCTCATCCAGCCCGTCCAGCAGGTCGGTGATGTGGGCGTCGGAGTAGCAGAGCTTTGCCGCGGCCGCCACGACCTTCTCCGGCTCCGGCGTATGTGCTATCAATCGGACAGTCATCATTTTTCTCATTCCTCCGTCGTTATCTTCACAAGGGGCGCAAAGTTGGCCATGGTCTTCTTCACGCCCACCTTCTCGAAGCTGATCTCCACGATCTGGTCGCCGGCGGCAGGCTTGACCTTCAGCACCTTGCCGCGCCCGAAGACCTTGTGCTCCACGATGTCGCCCGGCTCATAGTGTTTGGGGCCGGTGGATGCCGCTGCCGGACGAGGCGAAGAGGTCACGCCGCCGCCTGCGGGTCTGACCGGCGCTTTGGGCGCTGCCGGACGGCCATAGCCAGAGCCGAAGCCGCTGCTTCCCGAACCGGAGCTGCAGCCGCCATGACCCGACGAAGCACTTCCCCGACCCGCGTAATCGGAGCCAAAGCCTCGGCTATTGGACATCGGTACGTTATATTCTTTATTCAGATAGCCGCTGCGGCTGCCATAGCCCGAGCCGTGACCGGAGGCCGCACGACCCCAGCCGGAGGGGCCGGAGTAGCCCGACGCACCGCCCGGCACAGTATCGCTGCCGTAACCGCTGCCCCAGCCGCCCAGACGGGAGCGCTGTTCCAGCACCGGGCTGCGGGTCTCTTCGATGTACTCCGGCTCGATCTCCCGGAGAAAGCGGCTGGGCTCGTTGCGCTGGGTGCGGCCATAGAGCATCCGGGTGACGCTGTTGGAGATGTAAAGCTCCTTCTTGGCGCGGGTGATGCCGACATAAGCCAGGCGGCGCTCCTCTTCGAGGTCAGCCTCGGAATACTTGCTCATCTCACTGGGGAAGACGCCCTCTTCCATGCCAATGAGGAATACATAGGGGAACTCAAGGCCCTTGGCCGAGTGGATGGTCATCAGCACCACCTGGTCGGCGCTCTCGTTGTAGCTGTCGATGTCGCTGATGAGGGCGATGTCCTCCAGATAGCCTTCCAGCGAAGCCTCTTCGCCGTGCTGGTCGCAGTAGCTCTTGACGTTGTTGACCAGCTGGCCGAGGTTCTGCAGACGGTCAGCGGCGTCCTCGTGACCCTTGGCGGCGTCGGCTTCCAGCATGGCGCGGTAGCCGGTGATCTCGATGACATCGGAGGCGAACTCGTCCAGCGTCTTCGTTTCCAGCGATTCCTGCAGTTTCTGGTAGATGTCCCAGAACTTGAACAGCGGCGCGATGGCGCGGCTGAGCTTGGCGTACTGGTCGGCATGGGAGATGACATCCAGCATACTGATGCCCTGCTGGGCGGCAAGGTCGGCAATGACCTCGATGGTCGTTGCACCGATTTTGCGCGCAGGCTCGTTGATGATTCGACGAAGTCGGACATCGTCCCGGGGGTTCGCCACGATGGACATATAGGAGTGGATGTCCTTGACTTCCTTGCGGTCGTTGAAGCGCTGGCCGCCCACGATCTTATGCGGGATGCCCGCACGGGTGAAGTAGCTTTCGATGGGGGCCGACTGGGCATTCATCCGGTAGAGGATGGCGTGGTCGGCCAGATGTCCGCCCTCTTTGAGGTGCTGGCCGATGACGTCCGCGATATGGCTGGCCTCGTCCTGCTCGTTCTCGGCGGTGTAGACCTGCACCTTGTCGCCCTCGCCGTTCTTGGTCCAGAGGGTCTTGCCCTTGCGCTCGGTGTTGTGCTGGATGACACAGTTGGCGGCATTCAGGATATTCGACGTAGAGCGGTAATTCTGCTCGAGTCGGATGGTCTTGGTGCCTTTATAGATGCGCTCGAAGTTGAGGATGTTCTCAATGGTCGCGCCGCGGAAGCGGTAGATGCTCTGGTCGTCGTCGCCCACGACGCAGATGTTTTTCTCCGGGCCGGTGAGCAGGCTCACGAGCCGGAACTGAGCCACACTGGTGTCCTGATACTCGTCCACCAGCAGATATTTGTACTTGTTCTGGTAGAACTCCCGCACGTCCTCGTGCTCCGACAGCAGGATGACCGTCTGGTAGATGAGGTCGTCGAAGTCGAAAGCACCGGCCTCCTTGAGCTTCTTTTCATAGGCGGCGTAGACCTTGGCCGCAAGGGCGCCCTTCGTGTCCCGGGCCGGGGTCTTCAGGGCCTCTTCCGGGCTGATGAGCTGGTCTTTCCAGCGGCTCATCTGGTTGATGGCGCTTTTGACCGGGAAGAACTTGTCGTCCACGCTCAGCTCTTTGTATACAGTCTTCATGACACGCTGGGAGTCGTCGCTGTCGTAGATGGTAAAGCTGCGGGGGTAGCCGATCTCCTCGGCCCAGCGGCGGAGAATGCGGACGCAGGCCGAGTGGAAGGTGGAGGCGAACACCTCGTCGCCCTCTTCCCCGCCCAGCATCCGGCGCAGACGCTCTTTCAGCTCACCGGCGGCCTTGTTGGTAAAGGTGATGGCCATGACGTTCCAGCTCCGGACGGCGTCCTTCCGCAGCATCCCGTCCAGCCACGACGGGGCATCGGTGCCGGTCATGATGGCAGTGCGCAGGGCTTTCACATCGTCCTCCGTCACCTCCCGGGGCGTCCACCTGGAGCCGTGGGCCGAGCCGAAGCGGATGAGGTTGGCGATGCGGTTGACCAGCACGGTGGTCTTTCCGCTGCCTGCACCCGCGAGGATGAGCAGAGGGCCGTTGGTGGTGAACACCGCCTCCCGCTGCATATCGTTCAGGCGTCCGAACTGCTTTTCAATATACGTATCACGCAAAGCGCAGAATTGTTGTGCGAGATCTGTTGCCATTGTTTCACCTGTTCTTTTCAATCATTTCTGGATATATCACTTAAAATATAGTATATCACATTTCAAAAAAGTTGTACATAAAAACAATGCAAACAAAAACCGCCCCACCGCGGTCAATACCACGATGGAGCGGAAATTTCAGGAAATGCTTAGCCGAAGATGTTGATGAGGATACCAGCAGCGACGGCGGAGCCGATAACACCGGCCACGTTGGGGCCCATTGCGTGCATCAGCAGGAAGTTGGAGGGGTTCTCGCTCTGGCCGACCTTCTGAGAGACGCGGGCAGCCATAGGCACAGCGGAAACGCCAGCGGAACCGATCAGGGGGTTGACCTGACCGCCGGTCAGGATATACATGACCTTGCCGCAGAGAACACCGGCAGCAGTGCCGAAGGAGAATGCGATGAGGCCCAGCACGATGATGAACAGGGTGCGGCTGTTCAGGAAGGTGTTTGCAGAGGTGGTGCAGCCAACAGACAGAGCCAGGAAGATGGTGATGATGTTCATCAGCTCATTGCCGGCGGTCTTCTGGATACGATCCACGACGCCGCACTCCTTCATCAGGTTGCCCAGCATCAGCATACCGACCAGAACGGCGGCATCCGGCACGATGAGGGAAACGATGATGGTGACCATGATGGGGAAGATGATCTTCTCGGTCTTGCTCACGGTGCGCAGCTGCTTCATCACAACAGTACGCTCTTTCTTGGAGGTCAGAGCCTTCATGATAGGCGGCTGGATAACAGGCACCAGAGCCATGTAGCTGTAGGCCGCGACGGCGATGGAGCCCAGCAGCTCAGGAGCCAGACGGGAGGTGACGAAGATGGCGGTGGGGCCGTCTGCGCCGCCGATGATGGCGATAGCAGCAGACTGCTTCTGGGTGAAGTCCACCAGACCGGTAGCGGCCAGCAGACGAGCGCCCATGTAAGTACCGAAGATGCCGAACTGAGCGGCAGCGCCCAGCAACAGGCTCTTGGGGTTGGAGATCAGGGGTGCGAAGTCGGTCATGGTGCCGATGCCGAGGAAGATCAGCGGCGGGTAGATGCCCAGCTTGACGCCCATGTAGAGCATATCAGCCAGACCGCCGTTGTTCAGGATCTCGACCCACATCGGGTGCTCGAGGCCGTCACCGACGAAGTACTGCATATGGATGACGCCGCTGCCGGGGAGGTTGGCCAGGATCATGCCGAAAGCCATGGGCAGCAGGATCAGAGGCTCGAACTCTTTGACGATGGCGAGGTAGAGCAGGAAGCAGCCTACGCAGATCATCACTGCGTACAGCCAGCCGCCCGGCTCACCGAACTTGGCAAAACCGGAACTCTGGAAAATACCGACCAGAGTCTCAATAAACTGAGTCATGTTTTTTCCTCCTGTGTTAAAAGGGCGCGGTGGTGTCGTTGACGCCAGCCTTGCCCCAGCCATTCTTGCCGCGGCGGACTGCCTTCAGCACATACTTGCCGTTGCCCATAGAGTAGATGGCTGCCATGATGGCTGCCACAACGTCGCCGGGGATGCCGGCCTCGACCTGCGGGGCAGCAGCCTTTGCAGGAGCGGGCGCAGCGGCCTGTTTCACAGGAGCAGCCGGTTTTGCAGCAGAAGCAGCCTTGGCAGCTGCCTTCTTGCCGTTCATGGCGTCAAAGATCTTGCCCTCCAGCGTGATGATGGCCATCAGCAGGACGAGGATCAGAAACACCAGCACAATACCGGTTATGGTAACGATCACATCATAACCTAAATCCATGGTCTTCCTCCTATTTACTTTTTCTTTGCCGCCCGGGGGCGGGCGGCAAAAAGCGATTTGAAGATATTATACAATATTTTCCGGGTCGATTCAACAACTATGAACAAAAATCATGTTGTTTTTCACGGTTCTGTGAACAGCGCTTTCCTCTCAGCGGCGGCCCATGCGGGGGGTGGCGTCCATGAAGCCGGTCTCCAGCTTGTCGCCCAGACGCAGGCTCATGGCCGTACCCAGCGCGACACAGTTGACGGGGTCAGGCGAGACGGTCACTTCCACCTTCAGCTCCTGGCTCAGGTACTCCGGCAGGCCGTGGAGCTGTGCGCCGCCGCCGGTGAGGACGACGCCGTTGCGGTAGATGTCGCCGGCCAGCTCCGGAGGAGTCTTCTCCAGCACCTGATGGGCGGCGGTGCCGATCTGCTCGCTCAGGCGCATGACCGGCTCGTAGAGGTCGGCGGTGGAGACATTGACGCGCACGGGCAGGCCGGTGAGCAGGCTGCGGCCCTTGATCTCCATGGTCTCATTGAAATCTGCCTTCTGGGGGCAGCAGGCCACGTTCTTTTTCAGGTTCTCAGCGGTACGCTGGCCGATAGCGATGCTGAACTTGTTGCGCACGAACTTCAGGATCTCTTCGTCGTAGTGGTTGCCGGCCACGCGGACGCTGGTGGCCTTGACCTTGCCGCCGAGGCTCAGCACGGCGATGTCGGTGGTGCCGCCGCCGATGTCGATGATCATCCGGCCATCCGGCACGGTGATGTCGATGCCGGAGCCAAGAGCTGCGGCGATGGGCTCATCAATGAGGTAGACCTGACGCGCACCGGCGGCCATGACGGCCTCCACCACGGCGTCGCTCTCGATGCCGGTGATGGCGGCAGGCACACAGACGGCCACCCGGGGCTTGACCATGTGGGAGCTGTAGACCTGATTGACGAAGCGGCAGATGAGCTCCCGGGTCATGGTGTGGTCGCTGATGACGCCATCCTTCAGCGGGAAGATGGCGGAGATGTAGTTGGGCGTGCGGCCCACCATTGCAAGGGCCTTGTCGCCGGCCTCAAGCACGCAGTTCTTGCGGGTATCCACCGCCACCACGCTGGGCTGGTTGAGCACGACGCCCTGCCCCTCCTGCGCGATGATGATGGTCGTCGTACCAAGATCGATACCGATGTCATTCTGTGCCATAATCGTGATATTTCCTTTCTCTGCTGCCCATTCTCTATTTCCATCGCCCATCTCCGGGCGCGGGTCATCAAAACACATTATAGTATAACACAGGTGTATCCAAAAAGAAACCCTTAAAGGTTCTCCTGCTCCGGGGGCAGAGCCTGGGCCAGCAGGGCGGCCAGGCCGCTGTAGCGCAGGTTCTGGCGGATGTTGGACATCATCCGGTTCACCACGTCCCGCCGGCCCACCACGATGCAGAGCTTCCGCCCGCGGGTGACGCCGGTATAGAAGAGGTTGCGGTAGCACAGGCGGGGCGGCACCTGTGCCGCCGGGAGGATGACCGCCGGGAACTCGCTGCCCTGGCTTTTGTGTACCGTGATGGCATACGCAATTTCCAGCTCGTTGAGGTTCTCCGCCGGGTAGACCAGCCGCCGGTCGTCCATCCGCACCACCATGGAGCGGCTGCGCACGTCGATGGACTCCACGATGCCGATGTCGCCGTTGTAGGCGCCCACACCCTGTTCCCCGCCGATGCGCTGCCACGTGATCTCGTAGTTATTGCGCACCTGCATCACTTTGTCCCCCACCCGGAAGACCCGGGCCGCGCTCTGCAGCTCCGGCTTGCCCCTCTTTGGCGGGTTGAGCATGGCCTGCAGCTCCGCGTTGAGGGCCTGGGTGCCGGTGGAGCCGAGCTTCGTGGGGCAGAGCACCTGAATATCCTTCACCGGGTCGAACTGGTAGCTGCGGGGCAGACGGGTGGTCACAAGGTCGCAGACCAGTTTCTGGGCCGCGTCGCCGTCGGCTTCAAGGAAGAAGAAATCGTCTGTCTTTCCGCCCTTTTTCAGCGGTTCGCCCGAGATGATGTGGTGGGCGTTCTCCACGATGAGGCTCTGAGCGGCCTGCCGGAATATCTCGTTGAGGCAGACCGTCGGCACCAGCCCGGAGCGGATGGTCTCGCCGAGGATATTGCCCGGGCCGACGCTGGGCAGCTGGTCGGCGTCGCCTACCATAATAATACGGCAGCTGTACCGCAGTGCCGCAATGAGGGCCTGGAACAGCTTGACGTCCACCATGCTCATCTCGTCGAGGATGACGACGTCGCACTTGAGCAGGTTCTTGTCATTGTGGATGAAGCTGACCACACCGCCGGTGTAGTCCACTTCCAGCAGGCGGTGGATGGTGGAGGCTTTCCGGCCCGTCAGCTCGCTCAGACGCTTGGCGGCGCGGCCTGTGGGAGCGCAGAGGGCTACCCGTTCGGCCTCGTTTTCGAGCAGCTGCAGGATGGCGTTGACCGTGGTGGTCTTGCCGGTGCCGGGGCCGCCGGTGAGGACAAGGCAGTTCTCGGTCATGGCCTTGCGGATGGCTTCCTTCTGGAGCGGCGCATAGGCAAAGCCCTGCGCCAGTTCCAGGATCTGGATGTTCTTGTCGAGGTTTCGGGCCGTCTGCTTTCCGCGCCTGGTCAGCATGGCCAGACGGTCGGCGATGTCCTGCTCTGCAGCCAGCAAATCCGGCAGATAAATATACGGTGTGCCGTCGAACATCCGCACCGCCAGTTTCCCGGTCTGGATGCAGCTGTCCAGCGCCGCCGCCAGCTTTTCGGGGGCTGGTGGATGAAGTTCGACGCTGTTTCCAGCAGCTGCGCCCGGGGCAGACAGGTGTGGCCGTTGCCGGCGTTGTGGCGCAGGGTGCGCAGAAGGGCGGCTTCCAGCCGCTGGGCGCAGTCCCCTGCCATCTGGTAATACTGGGCGATGCTGTCGGCGTGGCGGAAGTCCAGCTGCAGCGGCTCCCCGCAGAGCAGGTAGGGGTTCTGCTGGATGGCCTGCATGGCCCCCGGCCCGAAGGTGCGGAAGACCTCCATCGCCCGGCGGGGGCTGATCTCGAACTGAGCCAGATAGGCGATGAGCTCCCGCATTCCGAACATCCGCTTGAACTCCTGCTGGATGCGGTCGGCCTTGTCCGCCGAGATGCCCGGGATGAGGGTGAGCTGGGCGGGGTCGTTGGCGATAACTTCCAGCGCCGCCGCGCCGAATTTGTCAATGATCTTATCCGCCGTCCGAGCCCCGATGTAGGGCAGTGACCGGCTGGCGAGGAAGGCGTAGACAGCCTCGAGGTCTTTGGGCATATCCGTCTCGCACTCCTGTGCGTGGAACTGTCGGCCATAGGTGGCGTGGTTCTCGTACCTGCCCCGGCAGACGACGCTCTCACCGGCGTGGAGCTCTCCCACCACGCCGCACACAACGGTGACGACACCGCCGCCCGACACCTCGAACACGGTGTAGCCGTTGTCCTCGTTCAGGTAGATGATGTCCTCTACCGTGCCTTCCAGCCGTTCCAGCTCCTGCTCCATCGTCCCGCCTCCTCGTTTTGACACAACTATATATAGTATAGCGGTTTTGGGGGATTTGTAAATATAACAAAAGCTCCCCCGAAGGGGAGCCGTAGGCAAGGGTCAATCCTCCACCCCATATGCATTTTCTTTCATCAGCCGCTTGCGCACTGCAAAGTACGCCGGGATGAGGAAGAAGCAGGCGAAGAACCATGCCACAGGGCTGGCGATGCAGGCCGCAAAGTAGCCCCAGAGCGGCACGAACCAGAAGCCCACCATGGCACGGGCGACCATCTCGGCCACGCCCGCGAACATGGCAAGGCCGGAATAGCCCAGGCCCTGAATAGTGTAGCGGTAGATGATGAGGACAGCCAGCGGGATGTAGAACACGCTGTTCCAGAAGATGAAGCTGCGGGCATTCGCCATGATCTCCACCTCGCTGCTCTCGAGGAAGAGGCTGATGAGCGGCACATCCAGCACACGCAGGATGAGGAAGGATGCCACGCTGTAGACGCAGCCAATGCCCAGCGCGGTATTGACGCCCCGGTCCACACGCTTGAGGTCGTGAGCACCCATGTTCTGGCTGGCGTAGGTGGTCATGGCGGTGCCGATGCTCTCCAGCGGCACGCTGAGGAACTGAGCGGCCTTGCTGCCTGCGGTCTGCGCGGCCACGATGCTGCTGCCCAGACCGTTCACCGCGCCCTGCAGCACGACGCTGCCGATGGCGGTGATGCTGCACTGCAGGCCCATAGGGATGCCCATGTTGCAGAGCTTGAGGCAGTGGCTGGCGCTCAGACGGCTCTCTTCCCTGCTCCATTTCAGCTCCGGGTAGTGGCGGCCGATGTAGATGAGACTGCCGATGCCCGCCACCGCCTGACTGAACACGGTGGCGAAGGCCGCGCCGAACGCCCCCATCCGGAAGGTGAGGATGCAGAGCAGGTCGAGGCCGATGTTCAGCACACTGGCCACCAGCAGGAAATAGAGAGGCCGCTTGCTGTCGCCCAGCGCGCGCATGAGGGCGCTGGTGACGTTGTACAGCAGGGTAAAGGGGATGCCCCAGAAGATGGTGCGGATGTAGATGTCCGCGATGTCGATGATGTTGTCGGGGGTGTTGGTCCAGATCAGCACCGCCCGGGTCAGGGCCACCGTCACCACCGTGAGCACGACGGCAAAAAGAGGCTCAGCCAGACGGTATTGGCGGTGTAGCGCCGCATCTCTCTGTAGTCCTTCGCGCCGAAGGTCCACGAGATGGGGATGGAGAAGCCGCAGGCGATGCCGTTGACGAAGCCCAGTACCAGATAGTTCAGGCCGCCCACGCTGCCCACCGCCGCCAGCGCATCCACGCCCACGAAACGGCCCACGATGATGGTATCGGCCAGATTGTAGAACTGCTGGAACAGACTGCCCAGCATCAGCGGCACCGCAAAGGCAAGGATGAGCTTGAGCGGGCTGCCCTGTGTCATGTCTTTTGTCATACAAAGCCCCTCCCCGGGCGGTCACTTAACATTTCTTTGCCAAATTTTTACCGACAAAAACGCCCTGCCGGACGAGGGGCAGGACGTTTTGCGTTTCATGAGTGGTATTATACTCAGCTCATCGTGATTTTGCAAGGGGTTTTGGGCAGATTTCTTCGTACAACATTGCTATTTTCTATCGGTGGTTTTTGGTGATTGTGCGCAGGTCAGTTTCCGCGTCCCGCGTGCCGGCCCCGAGGGCCGCGGGGTTCACCGGTCTTATCCTTTCGTTTTGTGTATCATGCAATGCCGTCGATGCCGCTCAGGCTCTCCTTTGAGGGGCTTATGAGATGCCCCAAGTCCTCCGGTATCTAGAGTTTGGCCTTCTCCAAATCCTCCGGTATCCAGAGCTTTATCTCACCCTGGGTATCCGGCAGGTCATCCCAGTCGTCACCACGGTCGGCATAGCTCCGCAGGTCACTCTCCAACAGATTGGTATACTTTGTGCCATCCGGGACGGTGGTTTCCAGCAGGAAAAGCCGTGGCTTATCCTCCTCGGGAGCGATGTCCTCAAATCGGGCAGCCAGCTGTTTCAGGGACTCGTCAAGCCCGATTCCCGGCGTTTCCTCTCTCGCAGGCTCGAGCCACCAATCCAAACTCGGGTGGTCGTCCCTTTTTTTCGCAAGTTGGAAGTCCATCATTTCCAGCTCTTGTTCCGTAATTCGTCGCGTTCGCGTCTGAGCTCTTCACTCGTTTTTTGCTCTACCCCTTCGTGGGTCAATATCAGCCGCTCCTGCGGCTCTGGCGTCTGCACCGGCACCCACTCCAGATAGCGCTCCGACAGGTCGTCCCGCGTTTCGCCGTCCAGCCGGAGGCTGATGTCCTCCCTGTTCTGCTTCAGCTCCACGTCAGCGTCCTCGCCCGCCGCATCGGCCATCTTGTCCACGCTATAGTGGGTCATGGTGTCCTCATAGCGGAAGAAGATGTCCTCCACGCCGTCCTCCCGGAGGCTGGAGATGTCGGTGGTGACGGTGGAGCGGGGAGCGGCGCTCTCAATAAGCACCACATCCCCCGGGGTGAGATCCGCTCTGGCGTCGGCGGCCTTTACGCTGCCGAACACGGGGACGATGCCGCTCTCCGCGACCCCCGCAGGGTCCAGCCGCCGGATGGTGACCCG